>ENA-OPVL01002404-OPVL01002404.1-human-gut-metagenome-genome-assembly--contig:-NODE-2404-length-9924-cov-1.900193_pt1 | contig 9924 bp, 9 predicted proteins | sample MGYA00241496_ERZ501984 | MGnify/ENA primary metagenome ERZ501984 (study PRJEB25962, sample SAMEA2042986) | human gut metagenome | biome: human gut; feature: human-associated habitat; material: faeces... | reverse complement strand
CAAAGGTGGAGTTGCCCTCGGTGTTGGTGGGCAGATACTTCTCGCCATCCACGATCATGTAATCATAATTGGGGCTGCTCCACCGGATGACAGCGGTCATTTTGCCGTCCGCCACGGTCAGGGCGGCAGGGCTTTCCACGGTGGCACGGCCAGAGCCGCCCTCCAGGGTCACATTCACGCTGTATTCACCGTCCGCAGGGGTCTCGGCAGCCTCCTCAGCCTTGGGCTGTGCATTGCGGATGCTCACGGTGTGGTCATACCACTTGCCCTTGGTCCCGAGGAGTGCCAGCTGAAAGTCCTGGTCCACAGCGGCCACGGGGATATCATAGCCGTAGACCTCCTCCGAGGTGCCATCGGAGTAAGTGACGGTGTCGGTGGTAGGCAGCAGCCAGTCTGCCTTGTTGGCCTCGGCATCGGCGGCCATGCCAACATACAGGTTGACGATCTTCTTGGAGGCCAGACTGACGTGGAAGGTCATCTGCCCGTTCTCCACGGTCAGGGTGCCCTTGCCGTCGCAGGCTTCGTTGGCGTGGAACATGCTGCTGTCGGTGTCAAACTCGGCGGTATACACACCATCCGGCAAAGCGGCGGTCTCAGCGGCAGAAGAAGCCACAGAGGATGCCGCCTCGGAAGAAGCAGCACTGGAAGCTGCAGAAGATGCCGTGGAAGAAGCGCCGCAGCCCACCAGCAGACTCAGTGCCAGAGAAGCAGCGACAACACAGGAAAAAACGCGTTTCATAGGAAATACCTCTACATTATAAGAAATCAGCTTTTATTATACCATTGTTCAGATAAAAAATGAACCCTCTCCACCGGATGCCGCAAAGCGGCCGCGAGACGGAGAGGGTTCGTTTGATCAACCGTTCAGAGAATCGATCGCCGCCTTGGTGTGGGCGACATACAGCTTCTGGACATCCTCGATCTCACCCAGACCAGCGATCTGGCAGTCGATGCTGTCGAAAGCACCGGAAGCCTTGAACTGGCTCAGCCAGGAGTCGGCATCCTCACCGGCCATATCGTTGTTGGCGTGATCGCCGGCAACCACCATCAGCGGGCGCAGGATCACCTTGGTGTAGCCTGCAGCCTTGACAGCCTCGATGACGTTCTCGCAGGCAGTCTCCTCCGGCTCGCCCTCAACGGTGCCAATGAACACATTGTCGTAGCCCAGAGTCTGCATAGTGGTCTGCATCTGGCTGTAGCTCACCTTTGCGGTATGCGAGGTACCGTGGCCCATAAAGACAAAGGCGGTCTTGTCCGCCGCAGCGGCATCCAGACTGTCGTAGCCGGCTTCCTTCACGGCAGCAGCGGTGACAGCCTTGGCAACGTCTTCCTTGTCCTGATTGATGATGGTGGCATCGGAGCCGACCTCGCCCAGCAGGGGCTCAGCCACAGCGACAGATTCAAACTTGTCGCGGTAGGTGTCGATCATTTCCATCATTTCGTCATACTCAGCGCCGTGCATCAGGTGGGTGGGCTGGACGACAAGGTTCTTCACGCCGTTTGCCACAGCGCGGTCCATGGCCTGCTGCATATTATCGATCTTCTCGCCGTCACGGGCCTGCACATGGTTGATGATGATCTGTGCGGTGAAGGCGCGGCGCACGCTCCAGTCCGGGTATGCGGCCTGCAGGGCATCCTCGATGCCCTTGATGTCCTTCACGCGGCTGTCGTTGAAGGAGGTGCCGAAGGAGACCACCAGCAGCTCGTTGTCGCCAATGTCGTCCTGATTGCGGGCATCGTCCTTGGAAGCATCACCGGTGTCACGGCCAAAGTAGTCGGGGTCGGCGTTCTCGCCTTCCACCAGTTCCTTCTGGGTGTCGGTCAGGGCATCCCATGCAGCCTTGGCGGCTTCGCACTGGGCATCGGTATCCTCATTGCGCTCCTGCACATAGATGGCATCGATCAGGTCTGCCACGTTCTTTGCTGCCATTTCGTCAGCCTCCTCGCTGCTCGCTTCGCTGGAAGCGGAAGACGCAGCGGTGCTGGATGCAGTGCTGGAGTATGCAAAACGCGGATTAAGCTACGGTGCAGCGACATCTATTGAAGTAGATATGGCAAAGCTGGTCTGCAGTATGGTTCCATCTATTGATATGGTGCGTATGGTAAACTCCGGTACGGAGGCTGTGATGAGTGCCGTGCGTGTGGCTCGCGGATTTACACGCAGAGACAAAATCATCAAATTTAACGGTTGTTATCATGGACATTCCGATGCGTTGCTTGTAAAAGCCGGATCTGGTGTCATGACAGCAGGTGTTCCGGATTCTCTGGGCGTTCCGGCCGGCTGCACAGCGGATACTGTAACAGCAGATTATAACTCACTGGAGAGCGTGCAGGACTGTTTTGACCGGTATGGTGAGCAGATTGCGGCGATCATTGTGGAGCCGGTGGGAGCAAATATGGGTACGGTTCCACCAAAACCAGGATTTTTACAGGGATTGCGTGATATCTGTGACAAATATGGTTCGCTGCTGATTTTTGACGAAGTAATTACAGGATTCCGTATGCAGGCAGACGGAGCACAGGGACATTTTGGTGTGACACCGGATCTGACCACTTTTGGAAAAATCATCGGTGCAGGTATGCCGGTAGGTGCTTACGGTGGCCGCAGGGAAATCATGGAAATGGTATCTCCGGTGGGAGCTGTGTATCAGGCAGGAACATTAAGCGGCAATCCGGTGGCGATGGCAGCAGGTATTGCACAGCTGACTTATTTAAAAGAACATCCGGAAGTATATACAAAATTAAATAAAACCTCCGATTCTTTCTTTGCAGAACTGCAGAAAATCGTGGATGAGAGCGGCAGAGGATATCAGGTAAACCATATCTGTTCTCTGGGAAGTATGTTCTGTACTACACAGGAAGTATATGATTATGAGACTGCCAAGACGTCAGATACAAAGGTATATGCGGATTATTGCAATTATATGCAGAATCATGGCATTTACCTGGCTCCGGCGCAGTTTGAGGCAATGTTTATCTCTGCGGCACATACGCAGGAACAACTGGCACAGACACTGGAGACAGCACGTAATTATTTTAAAAACAACTGATAAAACGGGATATCGTTTGACATAGAGCGAAGTTTGGCAGATGAAGGAAGTCAGAGACGATGGCAATACAGAAGAAGGTACAGAAAAGCACCACCAAGAAAAAGAAACGAAAAAATAGAAAGAAGCGGTATGATCTGTCCAGGGTCTGGATGGCATTGGGAACGCTGACCGTGATTCTTCTTGTGATTTTCGGTGTGGCACAGCATCAGAAGACGCAGAATGCGGCACAGCAGATGTCAGGACTTTCTGCCATTGATGGCAGCCGGCCGGATCTGGATGTGGAACTGCTGACAGTCAATCCGTACTCACGACCGGGAACGGCTCTGACACAGGTAAACGGTATCGTGATCCATTATACAGCCAATCCGGGAGCAACAGCGATCGCAAACCGGAACTACTTTGAAAATCTGAAAGATACGCATACGACAAAAGCCAGTGCGCATTTTATCGTTGGTCTGGAAGGTGAAATCGTGCAGTGTATACCGACGGCGGAGATTGCCTATGCTTCTAATGACAGAAACAGTGATACCCTGTCCATTGAATGTTGTTACGAAAAGGATGACGGATCCTTTAACCGGGAGACCTATGAGTCCGTGATACGTCTGACCGCATGGCTGTGCAACAAATTCGGACTGACGTCAGAACAAGTGATCCGGCATTATGATGTGACCGGAAAACTCTGTCCGCTGTATTATGTGGAGCATGAGGATGCCTGGCAGCAGTTTAAGGCAGATGTGGATACAGCGATCCAGGCAGGAGAAAACAATACAGGAACACAAAACACGGGAGAAAATGGATGAGAGAACTTTATGAAAAAATAAAAAAAGGGACAGACCGCAGAGCAAGTCTGATTGCCCTGAAAAAAGAATTGAAAGATGAAGCAAAGAAAAAGGTGTTTCTCACCATGACCGGAAATCGTCTGGATGAAATTATGAAATGCCTGGTGGATGAAGACCCGAAGGTGCGGAAAAATGCGGCAGCTATTCTCGGCGAATTACATTGTCAGGATGCGTTGGATGTGCTGATGGATGCTTATGAGGAAGAGGACAAATTGTTTGTCCGGGAAGCTTATGTGCAGGCACTTTCTGCGATTGACTGCAGCGAGTATCTGCCTCAGCTGGAAGAGCGGCTGCAGGAACTGGCAGAATATGATGCTCCGGAAGAGGAAAAGAAGCATACCCAGGCAGAACTGCATGCATTGCAGGAACTGATCCTTCAGAAAAAAGGCGTGAAAAAACATACGTTTAACGGATGGAACCGTTCCAGTGAAGTGTTGCTTTTAACATTGCCGGCATTTCGGGATGTGCTGGCAGAGCAAGTGACCGGAAAGAAAAAAATATTGAAATCCGGAGTCCGTACCATAGTATCTGATTTTGAAGATACGATGAAGATCCGTACGTTTCAGGAATTGCTTTTTGTCATTCATACACAGACAGAGAAACATGTCCTGTCTTCTGAACCGGAAACCCTGGCAGCGCAGCTGGCAGGTTCGGATCTGCTGCAGATCCTTGCAGAGACACATAAGGGAGAAGCACCGTTCTATTTTCGAATCGGTGTGTCCGGCGGAATGGCTCTTGAGGAGCGGAGCAGTTTTTCCAGACAGACAGCAGCAGCCATTGAGAAGGCTTTTGCACGAAAGCTGATCAATTCTACTTCCCACTATGAAGTTGAAATTCGTCTGCTGCAGAACCGTGAGGGTGGATTTGTACCGCTGCTTAAGCTGTATACTCTGCCGGATCACCGGTTTGACTACCGCAGATATTATGTGGCAGCCAGCATGAAACCAACTATGGCAGCAGGACTGCTGGCACTGGCAAAACCGTATCTGAAGGAGCATGCACAGATTCTGGATCCGTTCTGCGGTGTAGGAACATTACTGATCGAGCGCCGGTTTCTGGTGCCGGCACGAAATGCCTATGGCATTGACAGTTTCGGGGAGGCTGTTGAAAAAGCACGGGTGAACAGCAAAATTGCAGGAATGCAGATAAATTATATCAATCGTGATTATTTTGATTTTGTGCATGACTATAAATTTGACGAGATCGTCACAGATCTTCCGGCTGGCAATCTGACAAAACCGGAACTGGATGTGTTGTACCGCAGATTTTTTGAAAAATCAGACGAGGTACTGACAGAGGATGGCCGCATGATCTTTTTCTCCAGAGAGATGGGTCTGGTGAAAAAGCAGCTACGTCTGCATCCACAGTTCCGTCTGGCGCAGGAATTCTGCATTCAGGAGAAAAACGGAAGTTATTTATTTATTATTGAAAAACGTCAGTAAAAATGTCGGAAGTGTGATGCCCCATTTTTACAGATGGTAGCGGACACAAATCGCCATTAGTATCAGTCAGAGGGAAGAAGACAGGAGAAACGCATGCTTCAGAATTCATTTCAGGAACAGTTGGAAGATTGTCCGGTGATCGCAGCGGCAAGAGACATGAAGGGACTGGCACGCTGCTGTCAGTCCGAGAGTGGCATCGTATTTATTTTATTCGGAGATGTCTGCACCATTTCAGAAATCGTAGATCATGTTAAATCCGCAGGGAAACTTGCATTTGTACACATGGATCTGGTGAACGGACTTTCCAGTCGTGAGATCAGTGTGGATTATATTCGAAAAGAAACAAATGCGGATGGAATCATTTCCACAAAACAGCCACAGATCCGCCGTGGAAAAGAACTTGGGCTATACACCGTGCACCGTTTTTTTGTTATTGATTCCGCAGCCTATGAGAATGTGGAAAAATGTACAAAAGCGATTCGTCCGGATTGTGTGGAACTGATGCCCGGTGTTATGCCAAAGGTTATCCGCCAGATGGCAGAAACACTATCCGTTCCGGTGATCGCAGGCGGTCTGATTTCCGATAAAGAGGATATTATTGCTGCATTGGATGCAGGTGCGGCGTCGATTTCAACGACGAAAGAAGAACTGTGGTTTCTGTGATTTACAGAAGAAAAAAATGTGGTTAAGTTGAGAAAAAGAATTACGGAGGTAGCGCAAACATGTATGATTGTATTATTATCGGAACCGGTCCGGCAGGCTTATCTGCAGCATTGAACCTGAAAACTTACAAAAAAAGTTTTGTATGGTTCGGTTCCAAAAATCTGAGTGATAAAGTGCAGAAAGCAGAAAAAATTACAAATTATCCGGGATTTCCGGAGCTGACCGGACAGGAATTGTTTTCTCATTTTACAGATCACATACAGAGCGCCGGTCTGGATATTACAGAAAAGACAGTGACAAATGTTATGTCAGTTGGAACGTATTACATGGTACTGGCAGACAATGAAGTCTACGAGGCAAAAACACTGATCCTTGCCATGGGTGTGATGACAGCAAAACTGCTGAAGGGTGAAGACGAGTTACTCGGCAGGGGTGTCAGTTATTGCGCTACCTGCGATGGTATGTTCTACAAAGATAAGGAAATCGCAGTACTGTGTAATGATCCAAAATATGAGCATGAAGTAGAATATCTGGCAGATCTGGCAGCGAAGGTAACTTATTTTCCAATGTTTTCAGACAGTCAGATAAAAAAAGAGAATGTTACGATTTCGAAAGACTTTCCGTTGGAAATAAAGGGCAGTGACCGGGTAACCGGTCTCGTGTTAAAAAGCGGAAAGGTGTTGGAGCTTGACGGCATTTTCTGTCTGCGCAATGCCATTGCGCCCTCCAAACTCGTTTCCGGATTAGAGATTGAGAATGGACATATCAAAGTGGATCGCACCCAGAAAACAAATCTGCCCGGCTGTTTTGCAGCAGGAGACTGCACCGGTCGTCCGTATCAGTATACAAAAGCAGTGGGAGAAGGAAATGTGGCAGCACATAGCTGTATCAGTTATCTCACAGAATAGCTTCTATGCAAGACAAAAGCGTCGTAGCAATACGGCGCTTTTTAGGTTGTGAATGAGGTGCATTGACAGGAGATTAGATGAAAATGAATATTCACAAAGATAAAATGCTATGGTATAATACAAGGTACTGTATTGGGGCTTCTTATGAAAGAAGCTGAAATATGGGAAAAGATTTAAAAAGAAAAGAATTTGACAAGGGTATCATTCAGTTCATATTACCGAGGAAGAAAAAAGAAATGGAATTGGTAGCAGGAAGCACTTATGGCAATGTAATGGCCCACGAAATGGCCCACTTGCAAAAATAAGTATGCTGAAATCCCTTGAAATCAAAGGATTTATAGGAGGAAATAGAGAAAATGAAATTAGGAATCGTGGGACTGCCAAACGTAGGAAAAAGTACCCTGTTCAATTCACTGACAAAAGCCGGTGCTGAGTCAGCAAACTATCCGTTTTGTACCATTGACCCGAATGTGGGTGTCGTAGCAGTACCGGATGAGCGCTTGAAATTACTGGGAGATATGTATCATTCCAAGAAAGTGACACCGGCTGTTATAGAATTTGTTGACATTGCAGGACTTGTAAAAGGGGCTAGCAAAGGTGAAGGGCTGGGAAACAAGTTTCTGGCAAATATCCGTGAAACAGATGCTATCCTGCACGTACTCCGTTGTTTTGACGATGAAAATGTAACTCATGTAGACGGTAGTGTAGATCCGGTACGTGACAAAGAAATCATTGACACCGAACTCCAGCTGAAAGATTTGGAAACCATTGAAAGCCGTATTCAAAAAGTACAAAAACAGGCACAGACGGGCGGTGACAAACAAGCAAAACAAATGTACGACATCCTTGTTAAATATAAAGACGCATTGGAACAAGGCAAATCTGCGCGTACCGTACAATTTGACAGCAAAGACGAACAAAAAATCGCAAAAGAACTGTTCTTGCTGACCAGCAAACCAGTGATGTACGTATGCAACGTGGACGAAGCAAGTGCTGCTACCGGCAATAAATATGTAGAACAAGTACGCGAAGCCGTAAAAGAAGAAAATGCAGAAATTCTGGTCGTAGCCGCCAAAACCGAAGCCGATATCGCAGAACTTGAAACCTATGAAGACCGCCAGATGTTCCTTCAGGAAGTCGGTCTGAAAGAATCAGGTGTAAACCGTCTGATCAAATCGGCTTATCACCTGCTGGAACTGGAAACCTTCATCACCGCCGGAGAAATGGAAGTAAAAGCCTGGACCTATCGTAAAGGATGGAAAGCCCCCCAATGTGCAGGAGTCATCCACACCGATTTCGAGAAAGGATTTATCCGTGCCGAGGTAATCAAGTACGAAGACTACATTAAATATGGTTCGGAAGCCGCCGTGAAAGAGGCTGGAAAAATGGGCGTGGAAGGTAAAGAATACGTAGTACAGGACGGTGACATCATGCACTTCCGTTTCAATGTATAAGGTAAATCAAAACGCAAAAGACTTGTCATGCAATGCATGAAAAAACATCAGGAAACCAGCAAAACTGATGGCAGACCGATAAGTCAGTGTTTTGTTTCCTAAAACAAAATACAACTAACATGGAAAAATATTTAATCGTGGGAACCGGCGGCGTTGGAGGAAGCATCGCCGGTTTCCTTGCTTTAGCAGGAAAAGACGTAACATGCATTGCCCGTGGCAAGCATCTGGAAGCCATTCGTGAAAAAGGGCTTCACCTTAGATCAGACTTAAAAGGTAATCACTTTCTACCTATACAAGCCTGCACAGCCGAGGAATACAACGAGAAGGCCAACGTAATTTTTGTATGCGTGAAGGGCTATTCCCTGGATTCCATCAAAGATCTGTTGGAAAAAGCCTCGGATAAAGATACCTTGATTATCCCCATCCTGAATGTTTACGGTACAGGTCCCCGCATCGGGCAACTCGTTCCACATGTAACAGTACTGGATGGATGCATCTACATCATAGGTTTCGTTTCCGGACCGGGTGAAATCACACAAATGGGCAAAATATTCCGGCTGGTTTTCGGTGCACGTCCCCAACAGGGTGTGGCTCCGGAACGTCTGGAAACCATTGCCGATGTACTAAGAAAAGCAGGGATCAAAGCCGATATTTCGGATGATATCAATCGCGACACCTTCATCAAATGGTCATTCATCTCGGCTATGGCCTGCACAGGTGCCTACCATGATGTCCCGATGGGTCCTCTGCAACATCCCGGAGCAGAACGCGACACTTTCATCGGTCTGTCCAAGGAAAGTTCTGAAATAGGCCGCAAAATGGGAATTACCTATGCGGAAGACCCGATAGGATACAACTTAAAAGTGATTGACAAATTAGACCCGGACAGTACCGCATCCATGCAAAAAGATATAGCCAAAGGACACGAGTCCGAAATACAAGGACTATTGTTTGATATGATCGCACTGGGCGAAAAGATGGATGTGGATATGCCCACTTACCGCAAAGTTGCACAAAAATTCAAGATATGAATACACTGTCAGCCATTCTTTGGAATCCCGATATAGAAATCTTTTCCATTTTCGGCATTTCCATCCGTTATTACTCCGTATTGTTCGTTACAGGGCTTTCATTGGCCTACTGGGTGATATACAAACTCTACCAAGACCAAAAAATTCCTTACGAAAAATTTGATTCCCTGTTCGTTTACTGCCTGCTGGGTATTGTTATCGGTGCTCGCCTGGGACATTGTCTGTTCTATGAGCCAGGCTATTGGCTCTCTCACCCTGTAGAAATGCTGTTGCCCGTCAAGATTACCGATTCTGGGATAAAATGGACCGGTTATCAAGGTCTTGCCAGCCATGGAGGAACCATCGGACTAATGCTCGCCTTATGGATCTATTCACGCCGTGTAAAATTGAAGTTCCTGACTGTACTAGACAATATAGCCATCGCCACCCCGCTGGCAGGTTGTTTTATCCGTTTAGGTAACCTGATGAATGGTGAAATAGTAGGTACGGTAACTCATGTTCCTTGGGCGTTCATTTTTCCGCACGAAGATATGCAAC
>ENA-OPVL01002398-OPVL01002398.1-human-gut-metagenome-genome-assembly--contig:-NODE-2398-length-9941-cov-1.695630_pt1 | contig 9941 bp, 5 predicted proteins | sample MGYA00241496_ERZ501984 | MGnify/ENA primary metagenome ERZ501984 (study PRJEB25962, sample SAMEA2042986) | human gut metagenome | biome: human gut; feature: human-associated habitat; material: faeces... | reverse complement strand
AGATGTACTATCTGCCGCCGCTTTTTTGGGACGGGAACCGAACTCGCATTCCTCCGAAGAGAGCGAAGCTGTGATGGAACTTCTCTTCGTTTGCACGGTATCTTCGCGGAACACGCCTTCATACGGGGATTGTCGTAAATACCTAAAAAACGGTATTGTACGTCGTCTCTCATTGCTGTAAATTCGTAATACGTTCATACGAGCTTTCAGTCTGACCTTTTAATTCGTATCGTTATGAAAAGTACAGCGATTTTTTTCGTGATTTTTGCGGGTTCCGTATTCTGCTCCTGTTCGAAGGCGGAAATTACTGCGACCCCCGTTTCGCAGACCCGGGCAGGGGATAATGAGGTTTCGCTTTTATTTACGAAGGATAATTTGAGCGAATCGCAGGCAATCGAATTCGCTACGCATTTTTTGAAAAAAACGCCGTTTTTTTATACATGGGATGTACTTCATTTTCTTCCTCGCGATTATATCCAGTATAACGAGCCTTTTGAGGTGTGGTATAGCGGATTTACGATTCATTTTCGCGGAATCGATGTCGGTATTGCCGGTCCCGTGACGGCAAACCGCGTGAAATTCGGCATATACGCGGGACAAGTCGTGACGGATGTGCAGATTTATTCGGCGGGGGAGAAACCCGAAATCGGAGAGGTCGTCTATGAGGAGCGGGACGGAAGAAAAGTTCCCGTCGGAAAGAGGTACCAATACGATACGAATTCCGAAGGCAGCGATTGTTGGATTCTTGTCCAATGGGAGAGTGTCCGCGATTTCGAAACGTGCATCGGATATTGAAAACCTGTCGAACCCATAATTGTCGGATCGAATGAATCGGAAACATTTTCTGCGAATCCTTTCTGCCGCTCTTCTTCCGGCGCTTCTGTCGGCTTGCGCGGCGCAGCGCCCTGAGCTCTATGCCATGCGTAACGGCGGCAGTCATCAACCGTTTTATTTTACGGATCGTTACGGCGAACTCGCCTTCCGCGAGTTTTACGACTGGGCCGGTCAGTTCGTCGGCGATCGTGCCGTCGTCGACAACTGTCACAATCGGAGAAGCCACCCGCTGCCCGACCTTATCTGTGAAAACGCTTGTGCCTTTGCGGATGAAGTCGGCTTCCAACCCGTGTCCGACAGCTTCATGAATCAATACACCGGGCCAGCCGTTGCCCAATACGACGGGAATACTTCCGGCCGGCGCCGGACGGGCATCTAAGTTGCGTACGGCAGCGTCGACCGCTTCTCGCGCATATTGTTCAATGACTTCTTCGTTATAGAGATCTAAGGCGAATCGGCCCCCGCCGCCTGCCTGCCCTTGTTCTTTCTTGCCGTCTTTTTCAGCGATAACGCCGAGGTTCACGCGAACCAGCGGTCGAATATCGCCGATTAAAGTGCCGTCCATCTTCGCGATCAAAATCGTGTCATGCGAAGCGCCCACCGAAGTCGTCACCTGCGTGATCAGAGGAGAACGGCTGCGGGCATGTGCGTCCAGAGATCTAAGCAGTTTGATTTTGGCGTCCGTATCTGCCGCCTCAATCGGATCGACAGTGCGATAAAGAACTTTCGGTCCGTCTTTAGGCGTAACGTTTACCGTGACTTGGTTGTCCGTGGCCTGCGCAATGGCGCGGACGGTTCTGACCGCCTCAAACAAAGACTCGCGGGAAATTTCTTCCGAGTAGGCCAGCGCGGATTTCTCGCCGCAGACGGCACGAACGCCGACGCCCATGTCAGTGTTGTAATGACCGGTTTTAACGATGCTTTCTTCAAGCACATAGCCTTCGGAGACCGAGCGCTGGAAATAGAAATCGGCGTAGTCGATGTCGTAGCCGCTGAAAAGCGCAAAAGCATCTGCAATGTCTTTTTCAGAAAGACCGTTGCGGTACAGCAGAGTTTCGATGGCGACAGAAGTATTGTTATTTGTCATATTCAACGCGATTGTTCAGGGCCGGTAAAAGAGCTCTGACTTGACGAAGGAAGGCCGGGTCTACGTCTGCGAAGCAAACGCCCGTTTCATGTCCGTTGAGTTTGCTGATCACGGTGCCCCAGGGATCGACGGCGCAGGAGTGCCCCCAGAAAGCACGGCCGCAGGAAGAGCGTCCGGCTTGTGCGGCGGAAACTACGTAGCTTAGGTTTTCGATAGCTCGAGCGCGCAGCAAGACTTCCCAATGGGCCTTTCCGGTGTTCGTGGTAAAGGCAGCCGGGAGCAGGAAGCAGTCGATGCCGCTCTGACGGCGGAACAGCTGCGGGAACCGCAGGTCGTAGCAAACGGCCAGACCGATGCGGATATCTAAGCCGTTTTCTAATGGGAGGTTGAAAGAGACGGTCTTATGCCCTCCGACATAAAGCTCCGACTCGTCGTAGCGTTCCTGCTGTCCTTCATAAGAAAAAAGATGAATCTTGTCATAGCGCGCAGCTTCCTGACCGAATGCATCGTAGACCAGCATGGTGTTGGTCACCCGGTGCGGATCGTCGGTTTTAAGAGGCATGGTGCCGGCAGCAATCCAAATGCCTAAAGATTTGGCAAGTCCGGACATAATCCTTTGCACAGGACCGTCCTGGTACTGCTCTGCAAGACGAAGTACATCCTTGGGATCGTTGCTCATGATCGTAAACATTTCAGGCAGCAGCGCGAGGTTAGCGCCCTCCCGAGCAGCTTTGCGGATGAGGGATTCTGCAATCTGGACGTTGGCTCCGATATCCGGACCGGATGTCATCTGGCAGGTGGCTATGCGTAACATGATTCTTAATGCTTAATCTTGGTGACGACCGGATCCGACCAGGTGCCGGTCACTTGGTATTCAAAGGAAAAGAGCTTACTTAAAGGATCCTTGAAAATCAATTGAGCCAGGAAGCTGCCGATACCGACGATCGGATTGGCAACCGCCAGGGCAACGGAGGCGCCGGCAGCATTGATGTCCGGTAGAACCAGCAGGTGCAGGTCTTCCGTTTCTTTCTGCGTATTTACGTTGCCGTTGATAACAACGGTGGCGCTTCCGCCGATCATCGTCAGATCCTTAATGTTCATCAGGCCGTCGTCCAGAACCGCCTTGCCGCGGATCGCGGAGAAGTTAAAGCCGGCGGAGTAAAAGTCTCTGAAGTCCAGGGTCAGATAGCGCGTCAAAGACTGCAGCGTGAGCAGAGAAAGTAGCTTGGCAGCAGGGCCCGGCTGAATCTTGAGGATTTCGCCTCTTCTTAAGTTGATATCCAGTTCTCCGTCGAAGCTTTGGGTGTTAAAGCCGAGCGGGGTGCCGACCCAAGACAGATTGCCTTTGATCGAACCGTTGCCGGATCTGACCAAGTTTTTCATGTCGAGGCGGTTCAGCAGACCGCCGAGATTGTTGATGTTGGTATTGATCAGCAGATTAGTTTCGTTGCCGCCGTCAAAGCCTTTAAGCCAGCTGCCCGAAGAGTGCAGCTGTGCTGCACTGTTTGATAAGTTCAGCTTTGTAATCTTCCAGAGTTGGCCTTTTGCAGAAGGCGTGTTGCGCGCAACCAGTTCCAGTTTGCCTAAACGCATATTGCCGTAGGTCAAATCATCGATGACCGCGTTGATCGCAGGCCAGCCGCCCTGAATTTGTACCGGTTTGGATTTTTCAGCAGCGTCTCCGGCTGAGCTCGGGATGAAGAGCTTAGAGATATGCGCAATGAGTTCCGGTTCTTTGCCGTTTTGGCCTTTCTTCCATTCAAGGTTGGCATTCATCTCATTGCTGTTCATTGTGACCAGCAGAGAGTTGCCGGAAGGACGGGCCAAAAGCGAGAGGTTCGTTTGATTGAAGTTATCGATTAGCAGCTCGTCGACATTGACCTTAACAAAAGCAATGTCGGGAAGAACCACGGTGCCCGACGGCTTGGCATCGACCTTTAGGTGGTCAAATACGTTCTGCCAGGCCTTGGCCGAAACTAGCGGTGCTTTCACGGAGATGGCATAGCCGTGCGCCGGCAGGGTCGGTAGACTGCGGTTGCCGATGGCGGCACGCTTGATTTCGTCATTCTGCAGAATGAATTCGGAGCTCAGCAATCCGTCGATCATGATTCTGAGATCCGTAGTCTTGCTGTCGGTGACGATATTGAGATCAAGCGGAGCAGAAAGGGAAGCGGGCTTTTCCATCGGGGGCGGAAGTTTGCTTTCCAATCCAGCCAGCGAACTCTTGACGTTGACGGTTACCTTCGGACCGACCGTGACGTTGACCGTGAAGGGGGCTTTACCGCTCAAGTATTTATCGGCTGCCTGAGCCAGCATCGGAACCGGAATAACCTGAGGCAGAGCCTTGGCCGCAATCGTACCCGATGCAGATACTTTAATGTTGCCCTTGTCATCGGTATTAAGCGTTGCTTTCACTGCGTTGCCGAAGCAGTCAGCCGTAATGCCGCTGCTCGAGGCGCCCTTTTCATTGAAGTTCACAACGCCGGAAGCATGAGTTAGATCAGGAATAGAGAAGTCATTGAACTTAACGGCGTTGTCCTTAAGCGTAAAGGCGCCGGAAACAGCGACGTCGCCCGGTCCGTCAAGAGGAATCTTCAGCTGCAGGCCCAGATCTCCGCTGCCGGATCCTTCGGCTTTCTTAAATAAACCGCCGGTATAACCGTCAACCGGGGAGGCTTTGACGTAGGAAAGGAATCCGGGAAGCGCACCGGAGGCGGCAGCGTCCACATCGAGCCAAACGGTGTCGGCAGAGAAGGCAGGGATATCGACCTGCGCACGCGTAAGCTGAACGCCCTTATAAGTTCCCCGGTCAGCGGTGATGGCCATGCCGTCGCCCTCGAACTTGACGACGCCTCCGACTTTTTCAAAGAGCGGCCAGATTGCACCGCGCTTAGCGGTGACTTTCGGGTTGTCGAGAATGTTGGGATAGACATCGAGCAGGACATCTTCCACGTTAACGGCAGCCAAGAACTGATGTTCTTTGGATTCTTTGAACGGGAAGTCATGCAGCGGCCCTTTAAGAAGGACTTGACCGCCGGTGGCTTTGCCTTCCAGCAGGCCGGGGATTTCGTGGAATTGACGACGAACTTCCTCGATCATCTGGTAAGCAGCTTTACCAACAGATTCCATGGTCATAGCACCGAATACGAACGGCAGGGTTGCACCGATGAACAGACCAATCAGGGTTACAGGGTTCAGCAGGTCGATTGCTTTCAGGCCTACAGTGTGTGCATAAGCAGAGAACAGAGCCAGAGCAGTCAGAGCAGCGGAACCGATAGCGAAGCCTTTACCGATAGCAGCGGTGGTGTTACCAACGGAGTCCAGGGTATCGGTGATTTCACGTACTTCAGGAGGCAGCTCGGACATTTCTGCGATACCACCAGCGTTATCAGCGATAGGACCATAAGCGTCAACTGCTACGGTCAGACCGGTAGTGGACAGCATACCAACTGCAGCCAGGGAGATACCGAACAGGCCCATGCCTGCATCTTTAGCACCGCCCATGGTGAAGAATGCCAGGATTACACCAACGCAGATGAAGATCATCGGCAGGAAGGTGGAATACATGCCAACAGCCAGACCGGAGATGATGGTGGTTGCCGGACCGGTTTCGGATTGCTCAGCAATCTTCTTAACGGAAGCATAATCAGCAGAGGTGTAGATTTCGGTGATTTTACCGATTAACAGACCAACTACCAGACCGGAAGCAATAGCTACGAATGCAGCAGTGTTACCGAAGATGGAAGTGGACAGATAGTAAGCAGCAGCAATTACGATTACACCGCCAACATAGGTACCATGGTTCAGAGCAGCCTGCGGATTGGTGGATTTGCTGCTACGAGCATAGAATACACCGATCAGAGAAGCAATGATACCAGCGAAAGCCAGCTCGAATACGAACATAATGCCTTCGCCGCCGGGATATGCAACAGCACCCAGGGTAATAGCGGAGATGATAGCACCTACATAGGATTCGAACAAGTCAGCGCCCATGCCTGCAACGTCGCCTACGTTATCGCCTACGTTATCAGCGATGGTAGCCGGGTTACGCGGGTCATCCTCAGGCAGACCTTCTTCAACTTTACCTACCAGGTCAGCGCCAACGTCAGCAGCTTTGGTGTAGATACCGCCGCCAACACGAGCGAACAATGCAATGGAGCTTGCGCCCAGACCGAAGCCGGTAACGATATCAATATTGCCGAACAGCATGTAAGCAGCAGCAACACCAACGATACCCAGACCAACAACGCCCAGACCCATAACAGCACCGCCGGAGAAAGCAATTTTCAGAGCTTCCGGCATGCCGCCATGTTGAGCAGCTGCAGCAGTACGAACGTTAGCTTTGGTAGCAACGGTCATGCCGATGTAGCCTGCACATACGGAGAATACTGCACCTGCAACGAAGCATACTGCAGTAAGCGGAGATAAGAACATAGAAATTACGATAGCAACTACGATTACGAAAGCAGACAGTGCTTTGTATTCGCGGAACAGGAACGCCATAGCGCCCTCGTGGATGTAACCGGCAATTTCCTGCATACGTGCTGTACCAGCAGGAGCCTTACCGATTGCGCTGCTCAGCATCAGTGCAACTGCGAGTGCAATGAGGCCGACAACAATGGAGATCATTAAGAAATTCAAGACCCAAACCCCTTTCTTTTTATAAAAAAATTTAAAATTTTAAGAGTGCGGTTGCACTCTTGGTAACATGATGAGTGCGGAAAACAGGAAAATCCCGTCAGCCTTAAGCGTTGATTTTTGCCAGCGCCAATGTAATAACAGCAAATGCAACACCTAAGTAAATCGTAGCCTTCGCCATGAGTGTATCCAGATCATTGCCCTTGCCAAAAAAAGCACCGTCACTGCCGCCGAAAGTACTGCCCATACCGCCGCCTTTTCCGGACTGCAGCAGAACTGCGCCAATGAGTGCTATGCAAACGATAACTTCAAGAACCATCAAGACAGTTTCAATCACAGAGCTTACCTCCTCATATTTTTGTACCATAGTATTTTACCATAAAAGACGTGCTCTTACAATCTACTTTTGCAAAATATTTTACAAAAACGCCCTAAATAAAGAAAAAGGTGAGAGTCAGCGCTCTCACCTCATCTTTTACAGCAAACAAGAAAGCTTTTTCTGCTTATTTTTTAATGTTGTAGAAAACTTTAATGCCGTTGTATTTTGCAGCCTTGCCGAGATCCTCTTCGATACGCAGCAGCTGGTTGTATTTAGCAACACGGTCGGTACGAGCCGGAGCACCGGTCTTAATCTGGCCAGCGTTTACAGCAACAGCAATATCTGCCAGAGTGGTGTCTTCGGTTTCACCGCTGCGGTGAGAGATGATGCAGGTATAGCCTGCACGTTTTGCAGTTTCGATAGCGTTGAAGGTTTCGGTCAAGGTACCGATTTGGTTTACTTTAATCAGAATAGCGTTTGCTACGCCCTTTTCAATGCCCTGAACCAGACGCTCTTCGTTGGTAACAAACAGGTCGTCGCCAACCAGCTGTACTTTTTTGCCCAGCTTTTTGGTGAGCTTCTTCCAGCCGTCCCAGTCATCCTCTGCCATACCGTCTTCGATGGAGATAATAGGATATTTCTCGCACAGGCCTGCCAGATAATCAACCATTTCTTCGCTGGTCATTTCTACGCCTTCGCCGGTCATTTTGTATTTGCCGTCTACATAGAATTCGCTGGAAGCAACGTCCATTGCCATAACGATGTCTTTACCGGGTTTATAGCCTGCACGCTCGGTTGCTTCGAGAATAACCTCGATAGCATCTGCATTGCATTTCAGGTTCGGTGCAAAACCGCCTTCATCACCCAAAGCAGTGCTCAGGCCTTTTTCCTTCAGCAGAGCCTTCAGGTTATGATAAATCTCAGCGTTCATGCGCAGTGCTTCGCTGAAGGATTTAGCGCCAACCGGCATAATCATGAATTCCTGAATATCAACGTTGTTGTCTGCATGCTCGCCGCCGTTTAATATGTTCATCATCGGAACAGGCAGTTCTTTGGCAGCAACACCGCCTAAGTACAGGTACAGAGGCAGACCTACGGAAGCAGCAGCAGCCTTAGCTACAGGCATGGAAACGCCGAGGATAGCGTTAGCGCCGAGGCGGCCCTTGTTCGGAGTGCCGTCCAGGCGAACCAGCAGCTCATCAATTTCGGTTTGGCGGGTTGCGTCCAGACCGATAATTGCTTCGGCAATAATGTCGTTAACATTATCAACTGCTTTGGTAACGCCCTTGCCCAGGTAACGCTCTTTGTCGCCATCACGCAGCTCTACAGCTTCGTGTACGCCGGTAGATGCGCCGGAAGGAACAGCAGCGCGTCCCATAGCGCCGTCTTCCAGGCATACTTCAACTTCTACGGTCGGATTGCCGCGGGAATCCAGAATCTCGCGAGCGTAAACTTCAGTAATCATTGCCATTTCTTATCACCTCATGATTAGTCTATCAAAGTTTTACCTGTCATAGCGGCAGGCTGTTTAATATTAAGCAGCTGCAGCAGCGTCGGTGCAATATCGGCCAAAATGCCGTTATGTAGCTTGTGCTGCTCTTCGCTTACTAAAATAAACGGTACAGGGTTAGTGGTATGCGCGGTGTTCGGCGAACCATCGCTTTCGGCCATCTTCTCCAGATTGCCGTGGTCCGCGGTAATGCACACACTGCCGCCAAGGGACAGCACCTTGCGTACAATACGGCCGGCACAGTCATCCACCTTTTCCATAGCGGTAATCGCAGCACTGAGCACACCGGTATGACCAACCATATCCGGATTTGCAAAGTTCAGGATAATCGCCTCAAATTTATCCTTATCCAGCTCTGTCAACAGTGCCTGCGTAACCTCTTCGGCGCTCATTTCCGGCTGCAAATCATAGGTTGCAACCTTCGGCGAAGGAATCAGAATACGCTCTTCATTAGCATTCGGAGCTTCCACACCACCGTTGAAGAAGAAGGTTACATGTGCATATTTCTCGGTCTCAGCAATACGTGCCTGAGTCATGTTATGTGCTGCCAGATACTCACCGAAGGTGTTGGTGATCTCTTCTTTTTTGAATGCAACGGATTTGTTCGGGATAGTCTCATCGTATTCCGTGAAGCATACGTAGGTCAGATCCAGACGTTTTTCTCTCTCGAATCCGGTGAACTCATCTGCGCAGAATGCTCTTGTCAGCTCTCTTGCACGGTCCGGGCGGAAGTTGAAGAAAACTACAGAGTCTTTATCCTGAATCGTTGCAACCGGTTTTCCGTCTTTTTTCAGAACGGTCGGCAGAACGAACTCATCTGTTTTTTCAGCATCATAAGAAGCCTGAACAGCCTCTGCTGCATCGGTTCCTTCTACGCCTTCCCCTTTTGTCAGCGCTTTGTAAGCCAGCTCGACACGATCCCAGCGGTTATCACGGTCCATTGCATAGTAACGGCCGGAGATCACGCCGATTTCGCCGACACCGATCTCATCCATTTTTGCCTGCAGCTGCTCAACATAGGATTTTCCGGATGCCGGAGGAGTGTCACGGCCATCCAGGAAGCAGTGTACATAAACTTTCTCGAGACCTTTGCGTTTTGCCAGCTCCAGAAGTCCGAATACATGGGTGATGTGGCTGTGAACACCGCCGTCAGAGAGAAGTCCGAACAGATGCAGTGCGGAATTGTTTGCTTTTGCATTCTCAACAGCCTTTACCAGCTCTTCATTCTCGAAGAAATCGCCGTCCTGGATGGCCTTGGTGATGCGGGTCAGCTCCTGATATACAATGCGGCCTGCACCGATGTTGGTGTGGCCAACCTCGGAGTTGCCCATCTGGCCGTCCGGCAGACCAACGTCCAGACCGGATGCACCGATATAGGTGAGCGGGTTCTCTGCGAAAATCTTATCGAGATTCGGCTTTTTAGCAGCCTCAATGGCGTTGCCCTTGGTCTCCTCGCGGTGGCCGAAGCCGTCCATGATGATCAGAGCGGTCGGCTTCTTCGGGCCCTCTGCCTTCTTGGCAGCAGCGGTGGCTGCCTTGGGCTTGCGGCCGCG
>ENA-OPVL01002393-OPVL01002393.1-human-gut-metagenome-genome-assembly--contig:-NODE-2393-length-9951-cov-3.302850_pt1 | contig 9951 bp, 10 predicted proteins | sample MGYA00241496_ERZ501984 | MGnify/ENA primary metagenome ERZ501984 (study PRJEB25962, sample SAMEA2042986) | human gut metagenome | biome: human gut; feature: human-associated habitat; material: faeces... | reverse complement strand
TATAGAATTTCATTTCCCAGAACTTCTACATCTCCTGTCCTCTTCCCCAAATCTCTCCAACTGATTTTCTGAGCTGTCAACAAGCAGAACTCATGAAGATAAATAAAGCATATTTGTGGCCTCGGAGCAAGGTTTGGATGTGAACGCTGTAAGTGAACATTCAAACCGCCGCGACTAAAGTCACCAATATGCTTTATTTCGCTTCAGGAGTTCGTCTGCTCCGCAGCCTCACAAATCAGAATTTTCACATTTTGTTTTTCATCGAATATACTGTTGTAGAATAAAACAGGAGTATTAGCCATGCGAAGATATCTCATAATATTAATGATGCCATGTTTTGTCATGCTGTTTGGTATTTGCTGTCTGGCAGGCTGTGAGGGAAGCCGTCATCATTTGAAAAAAGTACGTTTAAATGAGGTAGCACATTCTATTTTTTATGCCCCGCAGTATGTAGCGATTGAAAAAGGATATTTTGAAAAAGAAGGAATTAAACTGGAACTTACTACTGGATTTGGTGCAGATAAGACAGCAACGGCCGTAATAAGCGGAGATGCAGATATTGCATTTATGGGGCCAGAAGCGACAATCTATCAGTTTAACCAGGGCAATGCAGACTATCTGATAAACTTTGCCCAATTAACACAGCGGGCCGGTAACTTTGTTGTGAGCCGTGAAAAAGAGGATAGTTTTAAATGGGAAGACTTAAAGGGTAAAAAAGTCATTGGTGGAAGACCAGGTGGTATGCCAGAAATGGTATTTGAATACGTTTTAAAGAAACATGGAATGAATCCACAAAAAGACATTAACCTTGTACAAAATATTGATTTTGCCAATACGTCAGGAGCATTTGTCTCGGGAGAGGCTGATTACACGGTTGAGTTCGAGCCGGCAGCAACCTTAATTGAAGAACAGGGAGCCGGTTATGTCGTTGCCTCCGTAGGAAAAGAGAGCGGCTATGTTCCTTACACGGCTTATAGTGTAAAGAAAAGCTATCTCGAAACCCACAAGGAATTATTAGAAGCTTTTACCCGTGCTATCGAAAAAGGCCAGGAGTATGTCAACACCCACACACCAGCGCAGATAGCCAAAGTAATCGCACCACAATTTAAAGACACAGATAGAAAAACACTCGAAAAAATCGTAGAACGTTATGCTGAACAGGATAGCTATAAAGAAAATACAAAATTTGAAAAAGAAAGTTTCACCTTGATTCAGGATATATTAGAAGAAGCAGGGGAACTTGAAAAACGTGTGGATTATGAGACTTTAGTAACAACAGAGTTTTCGGAATAAATTTTGGATTGCCGCAGGCAAGGGAGACACCCTCTAAGAATGAAATAAGGATTATTTCATTCTTAGAGGGCTGTGTTTTGCGTAGAAAATCAGGAATTCAGCAACTTTTTCGACCGCTGAATCAACGCCGGATCATCAGAACTATTTAAAAAAGTGACGCTGCCTTTTCGCATATTGTCAACCTGCGCCAAATCTGCCACCCTAAGCCGGCGGAGCAGCTCCTTCGCCGTTCCATAGCCGCCATCAAAGATCGTGACGGACGGGCCTGCTATTTTCTGAATCGTTTCTTTCAGGAACGGATAGTGGGTGCAGCCAAGAACAATGCCGGTAATATCTTTATCTTTATATGGGTCAAGCAGGTTATGGAGAAAGGTTTCAAGTTTTTCGCCAGATAAAATACCCTGTTCAACAAATTCCATAAGGCCTGGACAAGGCAGTGGATAAATGTCTGCCTGTTCATCGTAAAGACTTTCTAATTTGTGAAATTTCTCTTCGCGTAATGTCATCGGTGTAGCCATGACAACAACTTTTGCATGTCCTGTGGCTAATACTGCTGGTTTGATAGCTGGTTCTACACCGACTAAAGGTAGGTCGGGATACATATCCCGAAGAATTCGTACTGCGGCACTGGTTGCAGTGTTGCAGGCAACAGCAACGGCCTTTGCATGTTTTTCCTTAATAAGATATGTAATATGTTCAATCGTAAGCGCGCGCACTTCCTCGAGAGTTTTTGTTCCATAAGGGGCATGTTTGGAATCACCGTAATAAATAAAATCTTCATTTGGCATCAGCTTTGTCATCTCTCTTAAAACACTGATACCGCCCATGCCGGAGTCAAATACCGCAATCGGGTCGGATAGTTGGTTCATAAATCTATGTTCCTCCTGATTATATTTATGTATTCCCTGAATCATTTTCTGGATTTGATTTTTTGGTGTATTCTTAATTAGTTATATCCGGATGCATTAATGCACGCATCCTGTATAGTTCAAAAAATGAACAAAACTAATAAAAAATCTTCTTACAAAATCAAGCACAAGAAGATTCAGAAAGTACATATTTTCATTTGTCTTTAAAATAGTATAGTTTCTTTTCTTTACGAAATCAAGTGGGATTATGCATAAACAGTACCTAATTTGTACATTTCCGTTGAAAGGTGGCGAGGGATGTGGTATCATTTAATTCGCTTTAATGAAAATGAATTATATAATTATAGAAAGAAAATGAATAAGTAAAGTGAATAAATAACAGGAATAAGCAAGAGTAGAGGGAAGGATGGCGAGTATGGGACAGAAGTATTTAGTGGTTAGTGATAATCATGGAAATATGTCGAATCTTGAGTATGTGATTGAAAGATTCCGTGGAAAGATTGAGGCTCTCATTCATTGCGGAGATATGGAGATTCCGCCGGAAATGTTAGAGGAATTGGCAGGATGTCCGGTTTATATGGCAGAAGGCAATTGTGATTATAATTTTAGCCGGGATAAAGAAGATATTTTTGAACTTGGCGATCATGTTGCATTTGTAACGCATGGGGATGCCTATGGTGTGAGCTGGGGAGAAGAAGAACTTGTAAGTAAGGCTCAGGAGATGGGAGCGGATGTTGTTTTTTATGGACACACACATTGTCCGGCTTTTCATTATTATGAAAAAGAGGGCGTGACTGTATTTAATCCGGGAAGTATTGCACTGCCAAGACAGATGACACCGGCAGGACCTACATTTTTAATTATAGATTTAGCGGATGACGGGAGATTAACCCCGGAATTATATACGTTATAGAAAGTTTCACAGTAAATATTTTATAAATGATATTTTATAAGAAATATTTTGTGGGAAGTATTTCAGAACTTGTTAGTATATTTTTTTGAAAAATATGATTGAGAAAGAGAAAAGAATAACAAGTATAATAAAGATTTGGAGGCAATATGAAACGACAGAAAAGAGTAGCGGTAATTAATGATGTGACCGGATTTGGCAGATGTTCTGCTGCTGTGGCACAGCCAATCATTTCTGCGATGAAGATACAGTGCTGCGTGATGCCGACAGCAATCCTGTCTGTACACACGGGATTTCCAAACTATTTTTTACAGGATTATACACCATATCTTAGGACATATATGAATAGCTGGGAAGAGACAGGTATTGAATTTGATGGAATTACAACGGGCTTTATCGGGTCGAAAGAACAGATAGGGCTTGTTGTTGAATTTTTTAAACGGTTTAAAAAGGAGAATACATTAGCGGTTGTTGATCCGGTTATGGGAGATTACGGAAAGCTTTATTCATCTTATACAGATGATATGTGCCAGGAAATGAAAAAACTTCTCCCATATGCGGATGTGCTTACCCCGAATCTTACGGAAGCCTGTCGCATTCTTGATTTGGATTATCACAAAGTAGATTTGTCAGAAGAGGGACTTGTAGCGATTTGTGAGGCTTTAAGCGATATGGGGCCAAGTAGAATTGTGATCACAGGCTTACAGCAAGGTGATTTGATATTTAATTATATTTTTGAGAAAAATAAGACTTCAGAATTATTATCAACAAGAAAAATCGGTGGAGACCGTTCGGGAACAGGCGATGTATTTTCTTCTATTGTAACAGGGGCTTTGATTCAGGGACAGGATTTTAAAACAGCAGTAAAAAGAGCAGTCACATTTCTTGATAAAGCGATTGCTTATACGGCACAGATGGAACTGCCGTGGAACTACGGAATATGTTTTGAAGAATATTTAGAGGAGATTTAGCGATGATTTTATATACAGTGAAAAATGGTGTTTACTATAACTTAGAGGACTTTAAAGAGGATTTATCTGATCTTGGGGAGAACGGCTTTCCGAATAAGATTTATATTAACATGACAAACAGATGCTCCTGTTCCTGTACATTTTGTTTAAGAAGTTTAAAGGAATTTAACGAGCATAACAGCTTGTGGCTTAAGGAAGAACCTTCTGTAGAATTAGTAAAAGAATTATTTTCCAAGTATGACTGGTCTAAAGTTGCAGAGATTATTTTCTGTGGTTTCGGTGAGCCTACGATGCGTTTTAATGATGTAGTAGAAGTAGGACAGTGGTTAAAGAGCATCCATCCAGATATTCCTCTGCGTATTAATACCAATGGTCTGTCTGATTTAGTCTTTGGTGAGCCGACTGCAAGTCGCCTTGCCGGAATTTTTGATACTGTTTCCATCAGCTTAAATTCTTCTACTGCACAGAAGTATCTTGATGTGACGAGAAACCGCTTTGGACTCGCTTCTTACGATGCAATGCTCAGCTTTGCAAAGGCCTGTCAGCGTTATGTGCCAAATGTAGTAATGACCGTTGTTGATGTGATTGGCGAGGAAGAAGTCGCAGCCTGCCAGAAAGTGTGTGATACACATGGACTTCATCTCCGTGTACGTCCTTATGAGGCAAATTAAAAAGTTTTGTATATTTTCCTTAAAAACAGCAGAGAATACCTCCGGTAAGGAGGTATTTTTTTATGGAAAAAGCAGATAAAAGAAAGATAGTTCTTATTGGAACTGGAATGGTGGGAATGAGCTATGCCTATGCACTGTTAAACCAGAATTTATGTGATGAGCTTGTCCTTATTGATATTAATAAAAAAAGAGCTGAGGGCGAGGCGATGGACTTAAACCACGGGGTAGCATTTAGCGGTGGAAATATGGAAATCTATGCGGGAGAATATACAGATTGCTGCAATGCAGATCTTGTTGTGCTGACAGCAGGCCTTCCGCAAAAAGAAGGGCAGAACAGGCTTGATTTATTAAAGGAAAACAGGAAAATATTTGAGACAATTCTTCAATCTGTACTGGAAAATGGATTTCACGGCATTTTTCTTGTTGCAACAAATCCGGTAGATATTATGACAAGGATTGTATATGAAATCAGTGATTTCCCGCCAGAAAAAGTGATTGGTACAGGAACAGCACTTGACACGGCAAGACTTCGATATCTTCTTGGAGAAAAGTTTATGATAGACCCAAGAAATATGCATGCTTACGTTATGGGAGAACACGGAGATAGCGAATTTGTTCCGTGGAGCCAGGCGATGATGACTACTAAGCCCATTTTTGATTTGTGTGGGGAGACAGAAGGGTGTCATTTTCAGGAACTCCTTGAATTAGAGGAAGAAGTACGTATGGCAGCCTATAAAATTATCGAGGCCAAAAAGGCAACGTATTATGGAATCGGTATGGCAATGGCACGGATTACAAAAGCAATTTTTGGAAATGAATACAGTGTTCTTACCGTATCTGCACATTTGCAGGGAGAATACGGGGAAAATGGAATTTATATCGGAATTCCATGTGTTGTAAACCGAATGGGAATCCAGCGGATTGTAGAACTTCCATTAGGAAGTGAGGAAAAACAACGGCTGCATTCTTCCTGTGAAACGTTAGAAAACACATATCGGGAAATTTGACTATAAAAATTTTTGAAAATATGATATACTATGAAACTGTGATGATTTATTACGTTAATGTATGAGTGAGGTTCCCGGTTTTTCGGGAACCTGTCAAGATACTGTATTCTCGGAATCTTTTTGTGCTTGATTTTGTGAGAAGATTTTTGTCAGTTGTGCCCGAATTTTTGAGGCATACGTTGTTGAAAATTGGGTGCAGCTGGCGGAAAATCAGCCACAAAAGCAAGCGCAAGAAAGACTCCGAGAGTACATGATAATAAAATGGAGGCAAAATGGACTATTTATTAGATGTACATACCCACACAATTGCCAGCGGCCATGCATATAACACCATCATGGAGATGGCAAAGGCAGGGTTTGATAAAGGATTAAAATTACTTGGAATTACAGAACATGCACCAATGATGCCGGGTACCTGCCACGCAATGTATTTTCATAACTTAAAGGTAGTTCCAAGAACAATGTGCGGTATCGAATTAATGCTTGGTGCAGAACTTAATATTTTAGATTATGACGGACATATAGATTTAGATACCCGTGTATTAAAGCAGTTAGACCTTAAAATCGCAAGCCTGCACAGTGTTTGTATCCAGCCAGGAACAAGAAAAGAGAATACACAGGCGGTTTTAGGAGCAGTTCATAATCCGTTAGTAGATATTATCGGACATCCGGATGATGGAATCTATCCTCTTGAATATGAACCAATCGTGGAAGCAGCAAAGGAAACGAACACACTTCTTGAAGTAAATAACAATTCTTTAAACCCTGCCGGTTCCAGAAAACACACCAGAGAGAATCTGATTGCAATGTTAGAGCTGTGTAAGGAATATAAACAGCCAGTTATCATGAACAGTGATTCCCACGTATTTTGCGATGTAGCAAGAAGAGATTTTTCAGAAAAACTCATAAAAGAAATTGATTTTCCAGAAGAATTGATTGTAAACCGTTCTGTCGATGTATTTAAAGAATACATTCACCGAAAATATGAGGAAAAATAAGTGCGAAAAAATTAAAATAATTATGGAAAACGAAATGTAATTACGAGGAAAAATAATTACAGAAAAATCAATTAAGACAATAAAAGTTTTAAAGGAAGAGGTGAAACTTATGGGGAAAAGTGTACATAACGAAGAAACTAAAAAGTTAATGGAAGGCATTTTAAAGCTGCAGTCCGTAGACGAATGTTATGCTTTCTTTGAAGATTTATGCACAGTCAATGAACTATTATCCTTAGGACAGCGCTTTGAAGTAGCCAACATGCTTCGCAATCATAAGACTTATAACGAAGTAGCCGAAGCAACAGGAGCCTCCACTGCGACAATCAGCAGAGTAAATCGCTGCCTGAACTATGGAACAGACGGGTATCAATTGGTGCTGGGACGTATGGAGGAGGATAAATAGCTGAGAGTGTTTGGCGGAAGACAGACGAATCCTGCAAGCAAAATAATTCATATCTGTGACTTTAGTCGCTGCGAATAGGTATCTGCAAACAGTATCTCATTAAAATAATTGATTTTGACTCCGTCGTAAAAAACACAAAGTCGCAAAATCAATTATTTTAATGAGATACTGTTACCAATGTTGTATAATCGCAGCTCCGAGGCCGCAGATATGGATTATTTTTAGGAGGATAGTGCTATTTCTTTTTCGACCCTTTCTTCTTAGGAGGATTTTCTTTTCTTCTCTTATCAATGAGTTTTTCGATAATCTGTTTTCGGATATAAATATCATATCCAAGCTGGTAGATAAAAGAAAAATCATCAAGATATTCTGATTCTTCGGTGGAAGGCGAATGCTCTGCAAAAGAATTACGAGTTCGTTCCCATGTTTTTATAATGTCTTCTGAAATGTATTCTTCATTAGCGGTGTTATCGTCAATGATTTTCTGGTAAATATCAGAGAGGGTCAGACCATTTTCCTCATTCTTTGGAAAATACTTCTCGGAGAGAGGTTCTAACAGGCTTTGGATATCTGATATTGATAACATGCTCTTTAGATAATAAATCATAATGAGAAGAAAGACATGTTCTCTGGAATATTTCTTCTTGTCAGAAGGGGGGAGCAGATGATTCTTCGTGTAGTTATTGATCATTGTTTTTGTCAGAATCTTATCGTCAGGATATCTCTTAGAACCAGCTAATCTGGTATCCATTAATGTTGTTACCTGATCCATATATAATCCGATGTCTGGAATGTCTTCCGGAGGAATCGGTTCTGTTTTTAATAAGGCGTACAGCCAGTCTTTATAATTATCCAAAATGGTACCTCCATATATTTGATGTGCTCCAGAGTATTTTCAAACACGCTCTGAAGTATATATACAAATGTTTGTGTAACTATATTATATAGTTTTTATTACTATATAGCAAGGGAAAATATCAGGAAAAATATCAGGAAAAATAAAATCTATCTCATAAGTGACAAGAATGGAAAAGTAAGGTATAATAAAAATATATATCTGTCATTTGACAGCGGATATAAAATATATAATAGAGATGTACTTTCGAATCAGATTGTACATAAGTGCAAGGAGGTTTATTATGGGATTATTCAAAAGTCAGCTTGCCAATGTAGTAGAATGGGAAGAATACAGAGATGACGTTATTTTCTATAAATGGAATAACAGTGAGATTAAAAAGGGCTCCCGTTTGATTATCCGTCCGGGCCAGGACGCTATTTTTTTATACAATGGTGTTACAGAAGGTGTTTTTGAAAAAGAAGGAAATTATGATATAGAATCAGATATCATTCCATTCCTCTCTACACTAAAGGGATTTAAGTTTGGATTTAACAGTGGCATTCGTGCGGAAGTCATTTTCATCAATACGAAGGAATTTACGATGAAGTGGGGAACGAAACAGGCTGTGAATCTGCCGACAGAGGCTCTGCCAGGGGGAATGCCGATTCGTGCGAACGGAACATTCCAGTTTAAGGTAGGAGATTATCAGATGCTTATTGACAAGGTGGCTGGTGTCAAGAAGCAGTATACAACCGATGAAGTAAGGGAACGTGTATTATCCATGCTTAACCAGCTTCTTCTTCGCTGGATTGTCCGCGAGGGAAAGGATATGTTTAACATTCAGGCAAATGCAGTGGAGATTTCTCAGGGAATCTTAGGGGAACTGAATACAGAGATGCAGAAGATTGGTCTTGCTGCAACCAGTTTCCAGATTGATTCTGTAAGTTATCCAGAAGAAGTCCAGAAGATGGTAACGAAGGTAGCAAGCCAGAGTATGGTTGGCGATATGGGAAGATACCAGCAGATGGCGATGATTGATGCCATGACGAATACAAGCAATAATGGCGGCGGCAATAATATGGCAACAGATATGGCCTCCATGCAGATGGGAATGATGATGGGGCAGCAGATGGTGAACCAGATGCAAAGTGCCATGCAGCAAAATAACCAGAATATGCAGGGACAGGTACAGAATTCAGCTCCGGCACCACAGAATCAGGCGGCAGGACAGGCTTCTGGTACAATACCGAACTTCTGTCCAAACTGTGGTCAGAAGACAGAGGGAAGCAAGTTCTGTCCGAATTGTGGACAGAAGTTAGTAGATTAGCAGCTAGAGCGTGTTTTAGACATTTTAATTAATTACAGAATTTGATTTATAGCCAGAGCGTGTTTGAAAAATTAGAAAGCAACTGCACGCATCATTTTACTGTATATATTTCGCCTTTGTTTGGGTGGAATTGTCTGTAAATTGTGACGTACATCTTGCTGAAAGTATTTTTCAAACACGCTTTAGTTTGGAAAGGTTGAATAATGAGTATTTATGATACTTTAAATAATGAACAAAGAGAGGCGGTATTTTGTACAGAAGGCCCCCTTTTAATGCTTGCGGGAGCGGGTTCAGGAAAGACCAGATCTCTGACACACCGCATTGCATATTTAATAGAAGAAAAAGGAGTCGCGCCGTGGAACATTTTGGCGATTACTTTTACCAATAAAGCAGCGCAGGAGATGCGTGAGCGTATTAGATGCATTAGTAGGCTACGGTTCCGAAGATATTTGGATTAGTACGTTCCATGCGACTTGCAGCCGTATTTTACGAAGACATATCGACTTATTAGGATATGATAGAAACTTTACGATTTACGATGCGAGCGATCAGAAGTCTCTGATGAAGGAAGTTTTAAAAGAGATGAAGATTGATACAAAGCAGTTTCCGGAACGCTCGGTCATGTCTGAGATTTCTTCTGCAAAAAATGAATACAAGTCCCCGC
>ENA-OPVL01002391-OPVL01002391.1-human-gut-metagenome-genome-assembly--contig:-NODE-2391-length-9958-cov-8.752600_pt1 | contig 9958 bp, 8 predicted proteins | sample MGYA00241496_ERZ501984 | MGnify/ENA primary metagenome ERZ501984 (study PRJEB25962, sample SAMEA2042986) | human gut metagenome | biome: human gut; feature: human-associated habitat; material: faeces... | reverse complement strand
CCGTCTGCGCAGCACCGTGGAAGCCCTGCTGGCGGAGGTGGAAGCCGATGCTTGAAGCCTGGTCCCGCACGCGGGACGGCACCCGGAAGCTGAGCGCAAACTTCACCGTGGCCGAGTTTGCCTGCAAAGATGGCTCGGATCCTGTGTTCGTGGACAGCAGCCTTGCCGCCCTGCTGCAGAAGATCCGCGACCACTTCGGCCGCCCCGTAGTCATCACCAGCGGCTACCGCACCGTCGCTCACAACAAATCCGTGGGCGGGGCCGCCTACAGCCAGCATCTGTATGGGCGCGCTGCCGACATCCGGGTGCAGGGCATCCCGGTGGAGCAGCTGGCCGCCTATGCAGAGACCTGCCTGCCCGGCACCGGCGGCATCGGCCCGGGCCGGACGGGCTGTGGGCTGGGTCCATGTGGACACCCGTCCCGCCAAAAGCCGCTGGACAGGTTAAGAAGGAGGTGAACCCAATGGAAAGCATCCTGTCCGCCCTGATCGCCGGTGCCGTGACCCTGATCGGGGTACTGATCGCCAACAGCCGCAGTCAGGCCGTGACCGACACCAAGCTGGAAGAACTGACCCGCGAGGTGCGCGAGCACAACAATTTCGCCCGCCGCGTGCCCATTCTGGAAGAGCAGATGAAGGTGGCCAACCACCGCATCGCCGACCTTGAGAACCATGAACAAATGAAAGAGAGGAACTAATTTATGGAACTGAGCAACAAGATCTCCGCCGCTACCCTGGCCCGCACCGCTGTGCTCCTGCTGGCCCTGACCAATCAGGTGCTGAGCGCAATGGGCAAGCCCGTGCTGCCCATCGAGAGCACCACCGTGGAGCAGCTGGTCACCGCCGGCATCACCACCGTGGCCGCATTGATCAACTGGTGGAAGAACAACAGCTTCACCGCTGCCGCCGTGGCCGCCGACAGCTACATGGCCCGGCTGAAGCAGAAGCAGTGATCGCCGACTGCCCTATATAAGGTAAGAGGGCAAGGCCCCCGGAGACGCAGGTTTCCGGGGGCCTTTTTTCGTCTGCAGCAGGGCGGCAGGAGAAATTCCAGCCGGTTCTTTGCCAGAAATTCCGTCCCTCAAAAAGTGGTTTTCCGCAACAATCCGCACACTCTGCACCAGTACCGCAACCGCATCATTTCACGTCCGCAACAGTTTCTCTTTTTTCTGCAACAAATTCTTGTGATTTGTGCAAAATATCCAATTCAGACTTTGGAATATTTTCACAAATCATGCGTTTCTACATATTTTTTCTTGACAACCTGCACTAGAAAATGGTATAAAGGAAGCAGGATAGTAATCCTCGAAATATGTCCATCCTATGGGACAGTGGTAATGCGTAAAAGACTTGACACCATTTGAAAGGAGCCATCAATCATGACGAACAAAAAGCTGAAACTCGCTGCCATGTCCGTAGCCCTGACCGCCTGTGTTGCTGCACAGCCCATGGCTGCCCATGCTGTGGAAGGCCCCGACTCTGTCGAGGATAACGCTGCCCCGCAGGCCGAGCCCGCTCCTGTGGAAGGTAAGACCGCAGAAGGCGAGGTCGAGGGCGAAGAGGAAAAGCAGGAAGAGTTTGTTCCCCCGGAGAACGATGAGGCCAAGAAAGATGATCAGGCTCCCGCGTTCGGCCCCGGCACCAATACCGATGATATCATCATCGACTACAAGCCCGCTGAGAAGCCTGATGAGTCCGGTGAATCCGGCGAGACGGACGAGACTGAGAACCCCGACGGCACCTATGTGAAGGGTGACGTGATCGACAACAGCAAGAAGGACGAAGCCACCGGCAAGGACGGCAAGATCGGCGAGGCCACCAAGGAAGAGACCCCCGACAGCTCTTCCAGCACCACCGTCGTGGACCCCGACGCCGAGGTGAAGAAGGGCGACCCCGTGGTGGGCAAGGACGAGGACGGCAACACCACCATCACCACCCCCACCGAGACCACCGGCACCCAGACCACTACCACCACCGGCACCGGTGAGGCAGATTCCTCCACCACCATCACCGACACCAAGAAGGGCGAAGAGATCGACCTGAACAAGGAGCTTGGCGAAGTGCGCCCGGACTGGAAAACTGATAAGGACGCCACGCTGGGCGATTACACCGTGAAAGAGGTCGAGCCCTCCGAGGACGGCAACTCCAAGACCCTGACCCTGAAAAAGACCAGCCCGACCGAAACGAAGGAAATGTCCGCTGAGGACGTTGCCAAGCTGCTGGATGTCCCCGAGGACGGCGTGGAGAAGAAGGAAGAGCTGGACGAAGAGGGCAACCCCAAGACCACCTACACCCTGAAAAAGGAAGAGACCTCTACCGACGAGAACGGCAACACCGTCACCCGCACCACCTACTACGAGATCACCGGCAATTCGGTCAAGACCCGCACCGAGACCACGCTGGTGCTCAAGGTGGAAAAGGGCACCGTTGATGTTAATAATGAGGATCTGACCACCGAGATCGAACTGCCAAGCATCACTGCCAAGAACACCGACGAGACCAAGACGGATGTCATCGAGATTTCTTCGGAGAAGCTGGGCGAAATGCTCAAGGACGAGTACTATAACAACGATACCGGCGAGTATGTCTATACGGAAACCGATGCAAACGGCAAGGAATATACCTATAAAGTCAAGAAAACGGAAGACACCAAGCAGCTCACCAACAAGCAGTTGGCCGACCGTCTGGGCGAGGGCTTCACCGGCGATGACAACGGCGTTTACTACAAGGGCGAAAAGCTGACCTTTGATCAGAAGGAAGCCGTCCGCAAGACTTTGAGTTACACCGTGGAGGTCACTGAGGTCACCAAGACCCCCGGCCAGGTCGAAGGCGGTCAGGAAAGCATCGAGAGTGCCAAGGAAACTGCCAAGCTGGAAGCCATCAAGGCCGCTCTGACGGATGCCGCCCGGAACGCCGGCATTAATGTGGAGACCGATGATTTCAAGAATCAGCTGAATACGATTGATTCCACCGGCAAAGGCCAGCTCAATCTCAGCTATACCGATGCAGACGGCAATGTTCATACTGTCACCCTCCGCTATGACGGTGCAACGGTTTCTGCGCCTCAGCCGGGCAGCTCTGATCCGAGCAAGGACACCGAGACCCGCAAGGATGTCACGGACAACGTCATCACCGGTACCGCTTATGTGACCGGCTCGAATACATGGACCGAAAGCGGTTCCCTCAACGGCACCTACGTCAAGCCCGGCAGCGGTAAACTTCCCTCTCTCGATGGTTGGACAGTCGACATCAACGACCCGGAGAAGGGCACCACGATCTACAAAAAGGAAGACACCGTGACCTTGCCCGACGGCACCAGCACCAAGATCACCCGTACCTGCACAATCACGGAATCGTCCGCTTCCCTCAGCGATACGGAGAAGGAAGAGATTGCCTGGGCGGAGTTGCTGAACCAGCACCCCGAATATAAGAACAAAGATGAGTTGAAAGCTGCAGGTTATAACATCAATATCAGCAGCATGGACTTCTCCGGCATCAAGCGCGTAGAATGGACGATCGACGAACTTTCCGAATCCACAAAGACGGACGCCAAGGATCTTAACGACAAGCTGGTGATCCCCGGCGGCAAGAACTGGTCGATCGACGAAAAGGCCGGCACCATTACGGTGGACGGAAAGACCTACGACAAGGTGACCAAAACCAATGACGGCTACACCTGCACGGTCGAGGACAAAAACGGCGTAAAGACCACCTACACCTTCACCAAACAGGCCGGTGCTCCGCTGACCCCTGAAGAGATCCAGACCGCGCTGGCAGGCCAATACAGTGTTCCCGCTGACAGCATCCGACTGAACGCCGACGGCAAGACCGCGACCTTCACGAAGGGTGACGAAACCATCACCGTGGATTACAGCACCCTGAGCGAGACCCTCACCGTCCGGAAGGATGTGCACACCTCCTCCAGTGTCACCGACATCATCAAGGACAATAAGGATCTTGAGAAGGCATACGACGAGCTGTGGAAGCAGATTCAGGAGATCCAGAGCAAACTTCTGCCCGGCGAGGAACTCTGGATCGGCAATCTGGAGGTTACGGACAAGACCGAGAAGACGGACATCATCAAGTATTTCACCACGGCCATCTCGCCCGAAAATATGAGCAAGGATGAGCTGATCAAGGCTCTGCAGGAGCAGGAGCGGATCGCCAAGAGCTCCACTTACGTTGCCAACAAGGGTTCTGATTACGAAGAGACCAAGAAGAACTACTACTCCGGTGAAAAGACGGATGAATTCAAATCCTTCAGCAAGGCACCGGATGGTTCCAAAATTGAGGTCTATTGGAAATGGACTCGGTGGGGCGGCTATTATTACTATACAGACGCTAACGGCCAGGAAGTTCGTGTTCATAGTAACACTGTGCACTACGAAGAGCAGCGCGACGACATCGGCCACCTCGATCTTGCTTCCGGCTCCAAGCTGGATCTGCTGCCGGACAAGGACGGTAATGTCGATCAGACCGACTGTGTGCTGGTGAGCAAGAATCTGGAGTGGAACTACGATGCCGGAAACCTGGTCAACGGTAAGGGCAACCAGCCGGTCGGCCTGGACAGTAAGATCAGCTGGGACGATGAGGGCGGCAAGGGCAACGGCCACTACGAGTATGACCGCGGCAATCCCAACAACTGCCCTGACAAGAGCGCCTACTACAAGCTGACCGGCACTGTCGCCTATGATCCCATCAAGGAGAACGGAAACATCAAGCTGTATCAGGGTGGCTTTGACGATTATTGGTACTGGGTCAGTGCGGAAGATCAGGCCATCAATGCCTACCTGAAGGCAACTGGCAGCAACAAGACGGCCGCCAGCCTCACGAAAAAAGAGCGTGATGCCATCGTCGGCACCTACGTTGTGAAGATTGGAACCACCGGCACCAACAGCACCGGTGAGAGCGGCTATCAGGTCTATCTCAAGACCTCCGAGCTGACCGCCTACGGCTATATGACCCGCGATGCCAACACCTGCATCAACAGCACCTACAAGCGCCAGGACGGCACCTGGGGTTACGTCGGCGGCTATGACCTGATGATCTCCAAGCTGACCCAGGTGCGTGAGGGCAAGGTCGTCGGCCAGACGGAATCCACCATCAAGACCATCACCGCCCCGCTGAGCATCCGCAGCTCTCAGGACTTCGCCAACCGCCTTCTGGAGCTGAACCAGCAGACCACCACACATAAAACCAGTGAGCGTGCTACGGCTTACGGCGAAAATACTTCCGGCGGCTTCGACGGTGCCTATACGCAGAATAAGAGCGAAACGGTTACCGGATCCGGTACCGGCAAAGGCCACTACACCACCTTTACCGAGGTGCTGAAGAAGCTGTTCTCCGGCAAGGGCGAAACCAGCTACGACACCGGCAACGTCAGCTACACCTACCGCACCACGGACAAGGTGAACACCACGCCAGTGTCCAAGGAGACCGTGACCACCACCGACGCCCATGTGGACTACAACTATACCTCCATTGAGACCCGCACGGTCACGGTGGACGGCGAAGAGACGGTCATCGTCCCGCCGGTGGATCCCGATACCCCGGACGGCCCCGTGGAGGATGAGACCCCGGACGAAGTCGTGACCCCGGAGACCCCCGAGTTGCCGCCCGTGCAGGACGCCACCCCGGATGATGCTGCTCCGGAAACTCCGGTCCTGCCGTCTGACGCGGTCCTGCCCGCTGTGCAGGATGCACTGCCGCAGACCGGCGTGAACTGGATGGCCGCTCTGGGCATGGCATTCAGCGGCATGCTGCTGATGGTCGTAGGCGCATTCGCCAGCCTCAAGTACAAGGAAAAGCACTGATGCTTTCCCCTTCCAACGTGATCCACGTCAAGTCGTAAACGCATAGAAAGGGCCTCCCCATTCCGGGGAGGCCCTTTCGTGTTGTGTTCGGCTTATGCTTCCGCTTTGGCAGCGCGGTACCACTGTACCAGCTTTTCGGCGTCCTGCCAGCCCTTGCGGTACATGGCTTCCAGTTCCATGCAGCGGTCTAGCACACCGCACACAGCAAAAGCCGCCCCGCAGGCCGGAACTTCCGGTGCCTGCGGGGCGGCTTTTTGCATTTATGAAACGGAGGAAAACGCTCAGAGGTCTGCGCCGTTGGAGCGGATGACCTTCTGATACCAGTAGAAGGAATCTTTCTTGCTGCGGGCCAGCGTACCGGTGCCGTCGTCCTGCTTGTCCACATAGACGAAGCCGTACCGCTTGCTCATCTCGCCGGTGGAGGCAGACACCAGGTCGATGCCGCTCCAGGCGATGTACCCCATCAGGTCCACGCCGTCGGACACAGCCTGCTTGACCGCCTCGATGTGACGGCGCAGGTAGTCGATGCGGTAATCATCGTGGACACTGCCGTCGGGCTCCACCGTGTCGTGAGCACCCAGACCGTTTTCCACCAGGAACAGCGGTTTCTGGTAGCGGTCGTACAGCTGGTTCATGGTGATGCGCAGGCCCAGCGGGTCGATGGCCCAGCCCCACTGGCTGGTCTGCAGATAGGGGTTCTTCACCGAGCGCACCACGTTGCCGTCGTTCACGGCCTTGCCCTCCAGGCTGGCCGCCACGCAGCGGCTGGCGTAGTAGCTGAAGGAGATGAAGTCCACGGTGTTCTCCCGCAGCAGGGCGTCATCGCCGGGCTCGGTGTGCAGCTGCACCTGCTTTTCCGCAAACAGCTTGCGGGCGTAGCCGGGGTAGCGGCCCCGCACCTGCACGTCGATGAAGAGCAGGTTTTCCTGCTCCTTCTGCACCGACTCCCAGACGTCCTCCGGGTTGCAGGAGTAGGGGTAGAAGCTGCCGCCGGCCAGCATGCAGCCCACCTGATTGGCGGGGTCGGACTGGTGGGCCAGGCGGGTGGCCGTGGCGCTGGCCAGCAGCACATGGTGGGCCGCCTGATAGATCACCTGACTGCGGTTCTCGCCCTCCTGGAAGGCGATGCCTGCCCCGGAGAAGGGGCTGTGCAGCAGGATGTTGATCTCGTTGAAGGTAAGCCAGTAGTGTACAAGGCCGGAGTATTCTTTGAAGCAGGTCTCGGCGTAGCGGGCAAAGCATTCCAGCGTTTTGCGGCTGCGCCAGGAGCCGTACTGCTCCACCAGACCCATGGGGATATCAAAGTGGCACAGGGTGACCAGCGGCTCAATGCCGTACTTCCGGCACTCCTGGAACACATTGCGGTAAAAGGCCACACCCTCCGGGTTGGGGGTCCGTTCATCGCCGTGGGGGTACAGGCGGGACCAGGAGATGGAGGTGCGGAACACCTTCAGCCCCAGCTCTGCCATCAGGGCGATGTCCTCTTTGTAATGGTGGTAGAAGTCCACGCCGGTGTGGCTGGGGTAATACTCCCCTGCCTGCAGCGTCGGGTGGGGCGTGCCGCCCAGCTTGACCTCCATGCGGTGGACACCGTGGGGCATCATGTCGATATTGCTCAGGCCGCGGCCGCCCTCGTTGTAAGCGCCTTCGGCCTGATTGGCCGCAATGGCAGCACCCCAGAGGAAATTTTCGGGCAGTTTGTAATCAGACATGGGAATCACTCCTCTTCCGGGAGATCCTCAAAGCCGATCACCAGCGTCAGCACAAAGGACAGCACGATGGACAGCACCGAGATGCCGGCGATCCAGGCGATGCTCACACCGGGGTTGGCCGGGTCGATGAACTGCACACCGGTGAGAACGCTGGGCGACACCATGGAACGGCTGGCCAGACCTGCCATGCCGGCCAGGCAGCCGCAGACAAAGCCGGTGATCAGGGAAGCGATCAGGGGACGCTTCAGGCGCACGGCCACGCCGTACAGGGCGGGCTCGGTGGTGCCGGCGATCAGAGCAGAGGAAGCAGCGGCCAGAGCGGTCTGGCGCAGCTCGCTGTTCTTGGTCTTGAAGGCAACGGCCAGGGACACGCCGCCCAGGGACAGGTTTGCACCGATCTCAGAGGGCATAACGGTGCCCTCCATGCCGGTCTCGGAGATGGTCTGCAGGATGGTGGGGGTGAACACGCGGTGCATGCCGGTGATGACCAGCAGGGGCCAGAGGGCGCCCATGATGCCCACAGCCAGGAAGCCCAGCTTAGCCTGCACGAAGTAGACGAAGGCGGAGATGCCCTCGCCGATCATGATGCCGACCGGGCCGACCACGATGATCGCAATGGGAGCAGCAATGAGGAAGATCAGCATGGGCTTGAGGAAGTTCTTGGTGACAGCCGGGGTGATCTTGTCGATGGCACGCTCAATGTAAGACAGGATCCAGGTCATGCACAGGGCCGGGATGACGGTGTAGGTGTACTTAACGCCCACCACCGGGATGCCCAGGAAGTGTGCGGCGGTGTCGCCGACCGTGACTGCCTCCATCATGGTGCGGAAATCCGGGTGCAGCATCAGGCCTGCAATGGCAATGGCGATGAACATATTGGTGTTGAACTTCTTGGAAGCAGAAGCGGCCACCATCACCGGCAGGAAGTAGAAGGCTGCATCACCGATGGTGTTCAGGATCTTGTAGGTCTCACCGTCGGCCGACAACACGCCTGCCATGCCCAGCAGCATGACCAGCAGCTTGACCATGGAGCCGCCGATGATGGCGGGGATCAGCGGGGACATGGTGCCCACGATGGCATCCAGAATGTTGTTGCCCACCTTCTTCAGGGTCAGGGGCTCCTTCTTCTCGCCGCGGGCCACCTGGCTTGCCTCGCCGAAGTCGCCCATCTTGAGCACTTCGTTGTAGGCCTCTTCCACATGGTTGCCAATGATGATCTGGTACTGGCCGCCCTGGTTCACGACGCCCATCACGCCGTCGGTCGCCTTGACGGCTGCGTCGTTGATCTTGCCCTCGTCCTTCACCACGAAGCGAAGGCGGGTCATGCAGTGGGTCACGCTGGCAATGTTCTCCACACCGCCGATGTTCTCCACGATCTTTTTGGAGATCGCAGCATAATCTTTTGCCATGATTGTTTCTCCTTTACCTTTTCAAGTCATCCAATTTCCGGTCGAAGTACTTCTGATGCGTCCATTATAGACGCAGGCAGGTGGTTTGTCAGCAGTTTCCGGGCATAAAAAAACAAGTGCCGTTTTTTCGCACTTGTTTTTTCCAGGTAACACCCTGTTTTTTATTTTGGACTTTTTTCAGATGGCTGCCGGGCCCTCGGAGGTGTAGCGGTAGAGCTTTTTGCCCAGCCGTTCCACGATGCTCATGGCCGGGAGCTGGGTCGTCACATCGTAGACTCCCAGCCGCTCGTAGGTGACATAATAGGCCAGATTATAGTCCGAGAGCTTGGCGATGGTGCAGTTTTCCGTGTTGGTCACGCTGAGGATCTGGCAGTTCTGCTCCTTGAAGCGCATCACATGGCCGATGGTGTCGCGGGACTCGCCGGACACTGAAAACACGATCACCAGCGAATTTTCCACGAATCGGCTCTCGGTGGGGTAGTGGGGCTCGTCGATGTACAGGCAGAACTTGCCCATGCTGGAAAAATAGCGTGCCCCGTACTTGGCCACGATGCCGGACATGCCGCTGCCTACAAAAAAGATGTGCCGGGCCTGAAAAATGACCCTGGTCAGCATGTCCAGCTTCTGCTCAAACTCCGCCGAGCAGGTCTTTTTCAAAAAGTCGATGACCTCCGACACATCGTCCTTGACCGGCGGCTGCTTTGCCTGTTCCAGATGCTGGCGCAGCCGGATCTTGAACTCCGCGTAGCCGTCGCAGCCCGCCTTTTTGCAGAACCGGAGGATGGTGGAGGTAGACACATGGGCGGCATCCGCAAACTCCCGGATGCGCATATAGCACACCTTGTCCGCGTTCCGCACAACATACTTATAAACTTCCAGCTCCAGATCATTCAGGCTGCAGATCATCTCTTCGCTGAACATCGGCCGCCCCTCCCTCGTGGTGGTTTTTGTTCCAGTATACTGTATTTTTTGCCGCGTTACAATTCCCCTGCTCAGAAAAAAGCCGCCGCACGGTGGCAGGGCCG
>ENA-OPVL01002390-OPVL01002390.1-human-gut-metagenome-genome-assembly--contig:-NODE-2390-length-9959-cov-2.216074_pt1 | contig 9959 bp, 7 predicted proteins | sample MGYA00241496_ERZ501984 | MGnify/ENA primary metagenome ERZ501984 (study PRJEB25962, sample SAMEA2042986) | human gut metagenome | biome: human gut; feature: human-associated habitat; material: faeces... | reverse complement strand
GGGTGAGACCAGTTTCTCTACGTTGGCTCGTATGTATTCGGAAGACCGTGGTTCTGCCATTCGCGGTGGCGAAATCGAGTTTTCCGGACGTGGTATGCTGGATCCGGCATATGCCAATGTTGCTTTCAACTTGCAAGACCCCAGCAAGGTTTCCAAGATTGTAGAGTCTGAATATGGTTTCCATATCATTCAGTTGATAGAGAAGCGCGGTGACCGTATTAAAACACGCCACATTCTGTTGAAACCGCATATTCCGGAAGAAGCTCTGGCTGCCGGTTGTGCCCGTTTGGATTCTATTGCCGATGATATCCGCAATAACAAGTTCTCTTTTGAAGAGGCTGCCTCAGTGCTTTCGCAGGATAAGGATACGCGTAACAATCATGGTTTGTTGCCGAATCCCAATACGAACACTTCCCGTTTTGAGATGCAGGAACTTCCCCCTGAAATAGCCAAGGTGGTGGATAAGATGAAAGTGGGCGAAATCTCCGAAGCCTTCACCATGATTCCGCAAAAGACCGGAAAAGAAGAGTGTGTGATTGTGAAACTGAAGAGCCGTACGACGGGACACAAGGCTACCATTGCCGATGACTATCAGAACTTGAAAGAGATTGTGTTGGAGAAACGCCGCGACGAAGTGCTGGACAAGTGGATTCGTGAGAAGCAGAAGCACACGTATGTCCGTATCAAGGATAATTGGAAGAATAACTGTACGTTCAAGTATCCGGGCTGGATCAAAGAATAATCCGGAAGGATTTACATGGATTTGTATGCAAAAGAAGAATACAAAAAATCATTTCCTGAACAAGCATAGATACCTCCTGGTAGGCATTCTATGCTTGTTTGGCATCTGTCTGCTGAGTGCGCAGGACAAAAAGAAGAGTACTGGTGCACCGGAGAAGAGGAAAGTGGACTCGATTGAACAGAAAAAGACGGAGACGTCGGAAAAGAAGAAGACGCGCGTCGATTTGTTGTACGCAGATGAGGCGCAGGCGGACAAACAGTTGCGTCCTGATGTGCAGGTACTCATCGGTTCGGTGAGGATGAAGCATGACAGTATGTACATGTTCTGTGATAGTGCGCTGATATTCGAAAAGATAAATTCTGTGGAGGCATTCGGCAATGTGCGTATGGAGCAGGGCGACACCTTGTTTATCTATGGAGACTATCTGTATTATGACGGCATGTCGCAGCTGGCCATGCTGCGTGAGAATGTACGTATGATAAATCGTAATACGGTGCTGACAACCGACAGTTTGAACTATGACCGTCTGTACGATTTGGGTTATTACTTCGAAGGCGGTACGCTGACCGACGAGGATAATGTGCTGACTTCCGAGTGGGGAGAATATAGCCCTGCCACCAAGTTGGCTGTCTTCAATCACGACGTGAAGCTGGTCAATCCGAAGTTTGTCTTGACTTCGGATACCTTGAAGTATAGTACAGCTACCAAGATTGCTACTATTTTAGGCCCCTCCGACATTGTGAGTGACCAAAATCATATTTATTCCGAACGTGGCGTGTACAATACGACTACTGAGCAGGCAGAACTGCTCGACCGTTCCGTACTGACTAACGAAGGCAAGAAACTGACCGGTGACAGCCTTTTCTACGACCGCATCTTGGGATACGGCGAGGCTTTTGACAATGTACAGATGAATGATACGGTCAACCGGAACATGTTGACTGGCGACTATTGTTTCTACAACGAACTGACCGGAAGCGCCGTTGCCACCAAACGTGCCGTAGCTATCGACTATTCGCAGGGCGACAGTCTGTTTATGCACGGTGATACTTTGCGGCTGATTACCTACCATATGAATACCGATTCCATGTACCGGGAGATGCGTGCCTATCATAAGGTGCGTGCTTATCGCACGGATGTGCAGGCCGTATGCGATTCGTTGGTGTATAATTCCAAGGACTCTTGCATGACGATGTACACCGACCCTATCTTGTGGCACGGGGAACAACAGTTGTTGGGCGAGGAAATTAAAATTTACATGAACGATAGTACCATCGACTGGGCACATATCATCAATCAGGCCCTGACGGTAGAGAAAAAGGACAGTATTCACTATAACCAAGTTTCCGGTAAGGAGATGAAAGCTTTCTTCATAGATGGAGACATGCGTCTGGTGGAGGTAAACGGCAATGTATTGGTGGTGTATTATCCGGTAGAGGAGAAGGACAGTTCGCTGATTATGATGAACTATTCGGAAGGTGGACTTTTGAAAATGTACTTGAAGGAGAGAAGAATGGAGCGCGGAGTCTTTGTTGGAAAGACTACCGGTACAGCCTATCCTTTGGACCAGATTCCACCAGATAAGAGCAGGCTGCCTTCTTTTGTTTGGTTCGACTACATCCGTCCGCTCAACAAGGAGGACATCTTCGAGTGGAGGGCTAAAAAAGCAGGTGAAGTATTGAAGAAAAGTGACCGGAAACCTGTAACTTCGCCAAGGAATATGCATATTAAACGAAATAATAAGTAGCGTCATGGGAATGTTTGCAATGCGGAAGCCTCGTGGCTTCAATCATAGCTATATCTATGTGGATGAGCGGAAAGAGAAGTTGGCGAAGATGGAAGAAAACGCCAAGCGTGACCTGGGTATGCTGCCGGAAAAGGAATTCTCGCCCGAGGATATACGGGGCAAATTCATAGAAGGAACAACTCACTTGAAGCGGCGCAAGGAGAGCGGACGTAAGCCGGTGCATCTGGGGGTGATACTGGTGGTTGTGGCATTGCTGATATATTTGTGGTATGCCATTACCAACGGTATTATCTAATTTTTTCTGTACCCTTTATTTCATACTTTATACTTTATACTTATCATGAGCGATATCATTCATTTGCTGCCCGATTCGGTTGCCAATCAGATTGCTGCCGGAGAGGTGATTCAGCGTCCGGCATCTGTTGTGAAGGAATTGGTGGAAAATGCAATTGATGCCGAAGCAGAGGAAATACATGTGCTGATTACCGATGCGGGCAAGACCTGCATCCAGGTGATTGATGACGGAAAGGGGATGTCCGAAACGGATGCGCGTCTTTCTTTTGAACGCCATGCAACTTCAAAGATACGCGAAGCTGCCGATTTGTTTGCCCTACGCACCATGGGCTTCCGTGGAGAAGCGTTGGCTTCCATTGCTGCGGTAGCTGAAGTGGAGTTGAAAACACGCCCAGCCAGCGAGGAACTGGGGACGCGACTGTTGATTGCCGGCTCTAAAGTCGAGGGCCAGGAAGCCGTTTCCTGCCCTAAGGGAAGCAATTTTTCCATCAAGAACCTATTCTTCAATATTCCTGCCCGGCGTAAATTCCTGAAAGCCAACTCTACGGAGTTGAGCAATATCCTTACGGAATTCGAGCGTATAGCGCTGGTGCATCCTGAGGTAGCCTTCTATCTGTATAGTAATGATACGGAATTGTTCAATCTTCCGGTAATGCCTTTGCGGCAACGCATCATGGCAGTTTTCGGAAAGAAACTGAATCAGCAGTTGCTGTCCGTAGACGTCAATACGACGATGATAAAGATTTCCGGTTTTGTTGCCAAGCCGGAAACCTCGCGCAAGAAAGGAGCGCACCAATACTTTTTTGTGAACGGGCGTTATATGCGTCACCCCTATTTCCACAAAGCGGTGATGGACGCTTATGAGCAGCTGATTCCTGCCGGTGAGCAAATCTCCTACTTTATTTATTTCGAGGTAGACCCTGCCAATATCGATGTGAACATCCATCCGACGAAGACGGAGATTAAGTTCGAGAATGAGCAGGCTATCTGGCAGATTCTGTCGGCTGCGGTCAAGGAATCCTTAGGCAAGTTTAGCGCTATACCTACTATCGATTTTGATACCGAGGACATGCCGGATATTCCTGCATTCGAGCAGGCTCGTCCGATAGAGCCTCCGAAGGTACACTATAACACGGATTTCAATCCCTTCAAGACGTCTTCCGCTTCTTCCTATGGAGGCGGTGGCAATTATTCGCGCCCCAAAGTGGAGTGGGAGGGGCTTTATTCCGGTTTGGAAAAAGCCAGCAGGATGAACGAGCCGATGGAGGAAGAGCCTTTTGTAGAGGATACGGTTACCGGTACGGCTCCAAGAGAGGAGGAGAGGGTTCCTTATTTCCAGGAAACGGTTCCTTCCGGGGCAAGCGCCTCTTTCTATGGCAATGAGGCAACGGTAGAGAAAGGAGCGCAACACTTCCAGTTCAAGGGGCGTTTTATTCTGACTTCCGTTAAATCGGGTCTGATGCTGATAGACCAGCACCGGGCGCATGTCCGGGTATTGTTCGACCGCTATATGAGCCAGATTCGACAGAAACAAGGCGTATCCCAGGGGGTATTGTTTCCGGAGATTATCCAGTTGCCGGCTTCGGAAGCTGCCGTACTGGAAAGTATATTGGAAGATTTGTCGGCAGTAGGCTTCGATTTGAGCCCGCTGGGTGGCGGCAGCTATGCCATCAACGGCATACCTTCGGGCATAGAGGGGTTGAACCCGGTAGAATTGGTCCGGAATATGGTACATACTGCTATGGAAAAAGGGAATGACGTTAAGGAAGAGGTGCAGACAATTCTTGCATCGACCTTGGCACGTGCTGCGGCCATCGTCTATGGACAAGTGCTGAGCAACGAGGAAATGTCCAATCTCGTGGACAATCTGTTTGCATGCCCATCCCCGAATTATACTCCGGACGGAAAGACGGTGCTGGCGACCATTAAAGAAGACGACATAGAAAAGCTTTTCTCCAAATAAGGAAGAGTACTTTCTTTTGCATCAAGGCAAAAAAAGTACAAATATTCAGAACCTTTTAGTTCTGTTGGCGTTAATTAGACAGTTTGAATGATAAAGAGTTTAATTAACCACTTAACTATTTTAAGGTATATGAAAAAGATTCTAATGTTACTGGCTTTAGCTGGTGTGTCTTCTGTTGCCATGGCGCAGCAAAAGACTGAAGTTGTGGAAGAATTTGGTGTTATCCAGGTTCAGGATAAATATCAGGTAATCACTAATCCGTTCTGGAGTAATTGGTTTTTCTCTATAGGCGGTGGTGCCGAAGCAACTTTTGGAGATAATGATAAGGCAGGAAGTTTTGGCAAGCGTATCAGTCCGACGCTGAATTTTGCCATCGGCAAATGGTTCACCCCGGGACTGGGAGTACGTCTGCAATATAGCGGCCTTCAGGCAAGAGGATATACGTATGATGCAGGTGCTGACTACGTGAAAGGCACTCAGATGGATGACGGCTACTACAAACAGCGTTTCGACTATATGAATCTGCACGGAGATGTGATGTTCAATCTGAATGCGCTGTTTGGAGGATACAACCAGCACCGTGTGTATGAAATCATTCCTTATGTAGGTGCTGGCTTCACTCACAACTACACAAAGCCTCACCGCGAAGCTCTGTCTGTAAACGCGGGTATCATCAATCGCTTCCGTATTTCCAATGCGATAGATATTAACCTGGAGCTGAGCGCAATGGGCGTTGAAGATAAGTTCGATGGCGAAGTTGGCGGCGATCATGGATATGATGGCGTGCTGAGTGCAACGGTAGGGTTGACATACCGTTTCCCCGCCCGTGGATTCCGTCGCCCGATGCCTCAGTTGATTTCTCAGGTAGAGCTGGCTGCCATGCAGGCACAGCTTGCAGAGATGGGAGCTGCCAACCAGCAGCTGCAGAATGCATTGGTGGCTGCACAGAACCAGCCGGTGGCCGAAGTTACGGAAACCGAAGTGATTGTTCCCGATCCGGATATAGCACCGCGTACCGTATTCTTCAATATCGGTTCTGCCGAAGTCTCTCCACGTGAAGCAATGAACTTGTCTTATCTGGCAGACCAGATGAAACAGTTCCCGAACGCCACTTACACTGTAAACGGATATGCAGACTCTGCAACCGGTACGCCGGCATTCAACAAAGAGTTGAGTTTGAAGCGTGCACAAGCCGTGGTCGATGTATTGGTAAAACAATACGGAATTCCTGCTGACCGCCTGAAGGTGGATGCCGGTGGTGGTGTCGATAAGTTCGGACAGCCGATTCTGAACCGTGTGGTATTGGTGAAATCTGCCAATTAGAAAGCTACGAGCTACAAGCTACAAGGAGTTACGAGTTATAGAAATGAGAAGGGGCATGCGTTATTATGACGCATGCCCCTCATTTTTTGTAACCAGTAACTTGTAACAGGTAGCTCCTTGTAACTCGTAACTTCTGTAACTCGTATCTCCTATCCCTTATTCTCCGCCGAATTTCTTTACTTGCTCTGCAATCAGTTCCGCATCATCAAAGTAGTTTATCTTCATAGCCTTGCGTACATCGTCCAAGGTTGCGGCAGCGGTTTCCCTGGCAGTTTCGCAACCTTTCTTCAGCATGTCGTAGATGGCGGGGATGTCTTTTTCAAACTCCTTGCGGCGGTTGCGGATAGGCTCCAGTGTCTCCTGCATAATTTCGTTGAGGAACTTCTTCACTTTCATGTCGCCCAGACCGCCACGTTGGTAGTGGGCTTTCAGTTCGTCCAGATTCGGATATTCGGGCAGATAAAGGCCGAAGTGTTCCGGACGGCAAAAGGCATCCAGGTAAGTGAATACGGTGTTGCCTTCCAATTTTCCGGGGTCTTGCACACGCAGGTGGTCGGGGTCGGTATACATGCTCTTCACTTTCTTTTCCACCTCGTCGGCTGTGTCCGACAAATAAATACAGTTACCCAATGATTTGCTCATCTTAGCCTTTCCATCCGTACCCGGCAGACGCAGACAAGCCGCATTGTCCGGCAACAGGATTTCGGGTTCTACCAACGTATCACCATAAATATGATTGAAACGACGTACAATTTCACGGGTCTGCTCAATCATCGGCTCCTGATCTTCACCCACCGGAACGGTAGTTGCTTTGAAAGCGGTAATATCAGCAGCCTGACTGATAGGATAAGTGAAGAACCCTACCGGGATGCTGGTTTCAAAATTACGCATCTGGATTTCGGTTTTCACTGTCGGGTTACGCTGCAAGCGTGACACTGTGACCAAATCCATATAATAGAAAGTCAATTCGCACAATTCGGGAATCTGAGACTGGATAAAGATGGTGGACTTCATCGGGTCCAGACCGACAGCCATATAATCAAGCGCCACCTCAATCACATTCTGACGCACCTTCTCGGGATTTTCTATATTATCGGTTAATGCCTGCGCATCGGCAATGAAAATAAAAGTCTTGTCATACAGTCCGGAATTCTGAAGTTCAACTCTGCGCTTCAACGAACCTACGTAATGACCGATATGCAATCTTCCCGTAGGACGGTCACCGGTCAGTATGATTTTTTCTTTTCCCATATCTCTTAAATATTATCTTATATTAAAAATTACGCAAAGATAGGAATATTCTGACACAAACACTTAACTTTGAACCGCTATTTCACATATAATAATTGTTTCGATGAATAAACTAAGACCGACCATTAAACTAGCTCTATTTATTTCTGTAGCAAGCCTGTTCTTTGCCGCATGTTCCGATGATGACGATAAAAGTATTCCCGTACCGGAACCTTCACGGATGATTACCGGAATTAAAGTGCATAAGATTTCGGATGTTATCACTTATCAGGGAATGATAAGCCTCACTTACGACAACAACAAACGGCTGACCCGCATTTATAGCAGTTCACCGTTAGCGGCAGTAAATTACACGTACAAAGAGAACTCTGAAGTCAGTTATACTTACTCTACGGAAAATTCTCCTTTGGTAGAAATAAGCACCTCGTTGGAAAACGGCAGAAGTTATGTATGCAAATTCTCCAACCGGGAAAATCCGGTAACCTATTCTTATGACAATGAAGGTTATCTGAAAAGCTGCAATAACAATGGAACCGTATTGGAATACAATTGGGAAAGCGGAAATCTATCTTCCATAACCACTACTCCAAGAGGAACTTACAACAGTGATTACAGAGTTTCCAATATCGCCAATGATTATAGTCTGGACTTGAACACACTGGCACAATGGATTGATGACCGTGAAAACTATACCACCGTAATGAACACTTTCGGACAGATGGCCGAAATTCTAGGGAAAAGAAGCGCCAATATTCTGGAAGACACTTATTATATATACGACTATAGTTTCCGGCAGGATGGAAGACTAAAAGATATGACCCTGATGGGCGGATCGGAAAATATAGGATATTCATTCCGCTTTTCGTATGCCGATGATACAGAAGTATCCGAATAAATATACAAAAAACAGAACATTCGGAGAGGATTTCAGACTTTTATTTTAATTTGTGTTGACAAAGATCTTGATTTATTTTGTTATCTTGGAAATAAGTCGTTACTTTGCACAAAATTTAGTAATGCTATGTATCCTACAGGAACAAAGATAATATAGACATACGAACAAATGCGTTAGTCCTCGTACGAGGATGGACGCATTTTTTTTAATATTTAGCGACATTAAAACAACTATTATAATAAAAGAAACTTTCAATGAAAAAGGATTTAAAGAAAGTCCTGGTATTGGGTTCGGGTGCACTCAAGATAGGCCAGGCAGGAGAGTTTGACTACTCAGGTTCACAAGCGCTGAAAGCATTGCGCGAAGAAGGCATTCATTCGGTGTTGGTAAATCCTAACATCGCAACTATCCAGACTTCGGAAGGCATAGCCGACAAGGTTTATTTTCTTCCTGTCACTCCCTTCTTTGTTGAAGAAATTATCAAAAAAGAACAACCGGACGGTATTTTATTGGCTTTCGGTGGACAAACTGCATTGAACTGCGGTACCGAACTTTACCTGAACGGTACACTGAAGAAATATGGTGTAGAAGTATTGGGTACTTCGGTAGAAGCCATCATGTACACTGAAGACCGTGATTTATTCGTAAAGAAGCTGGATGAAATTCCGATGAAAACCCCGAAGAGCCACGCCGTGGAAAGTATGGAAGAGGCTCTGAAAGCTGCCCGCGAAATCGGTTATCCGGTTATGGTACGCTCCGGATTTATCTGTATGATGGTTATACCACTCGTATTTCTGATTTTGATGTTTAGCCTGGAATCCAAACTGGTCTATCTGATTTTGTGGATCGTTTCTTTACTTGCACTGATTCTGTATCTGCTGATTGTGGAATATCTGCATGAAGAGATGAAAAAGAAATCTGTTTTGGGAGAGATGAGTTCTGAGGAACTGATGAAAATTTTGAAGGAGGAGAACAGCAAATGAAAAACATTCTGAAAATTTTCATCGACGACGTGAAACGGATTCGCAAAAATGTAATCGCAATGATTGTTGTCATCGGTGTCCTTGTCGTTCCGTGTCTGTATGCATGGTTTAATATTGCGGCAAGCTGGGACCCGTATAACAATACGGGAAATTTAAAGGTTGCGGTGGCAAGTGTGGATGAGGGATATACCGGAAGTCTGATTCCCCTTGAGATTAATGTAGGGGAACAGGTGATTTCCGCACTAAGGGAAAATACACAGATGGACTGGGTATTTACCAGCAAAGAAAAGGCAATGGAGGGGGTAAAATCCGGACAATATTATGCGGCGATTGTTGTTCCGGAGAAATTCAGTACCCAGATGATGAGTCTGTTTTCCGATCAGATTCAAAAGCCGGAAATTATTTACTATTCCAACGCCAAGGAAAATGCGATTGCACCAAAAGTGACCGACAAGGGTGCAACCGCGATCCAGAAACAGGTGAATCAGGTATTTATACAGACAATATCCGACACGGCAATGACGGTGTTTCAGTCGGTCTCTAATATGGCTGAGGCAAACGGAGCAGACCGGCTGGTGGATAATCTGATCCACAATCTTGGGGATGCATCGGATGACATGGATATGATTGCGTCCACGCTGGAAACTTTTTCGGGGATTACGTCTTCTGCCCAGTCCCTGCTGACTGCGTCTTCTGATTTTTTAAAAGAACTGAAAACAGTAAAAGAACAGATCGACACCTGCCCGGCAGATCGCACAGAT
>ENA-OPVL01002383-OPVL01002383.1-human-gut-metagenome-genome-assembly--contig:-NODE-2383-length-9987-cov-2.961639_pt1 | contig 9987 bp, 7 predicted proteins | sample MGYA00241496_ERZ501984 | MGnify/ENA primary metagenome ERZ501984 (study PRJEB25962, sample SAMEA2042986) | human gut metagenome | biome: human gut; feature: human-associated habitat; material: faeces... | reverse complement strand
ACCGCCGGGTTTTACTCGGCAATCAGCCTTCGTAAAGATACTGGCTGGGGATTAAAATAATATAGGATCGAACATACGCAAGCCCGGAAGAAAAATCTTCTGGGTTTTTTAATGTCCATTTTTGTTCATTTTTCCAAATATACATATTATTTATAGCCAAATATTTGAAAGGAGGAAATAAAAAATGGCAAATGAGGAAACAACCTTGCAATTTATGATGCAAGTCTTAGACCAATATAGTTCGATGGCTAAAAATATGTCTGAGGCTGCCAGACAGACAATCAATTCTTTTCTTGATGTTATTCGTGATAATACAGGAGCAAGGGAATTAAAAAAATATCTTAATGCAGATAAAGAAAATAGCGCGGCTGTATATTTTTGCAAAAAAGAACATCAAGAAAAATTGGATAAATCATTAACAGAAGCCGGAATATGTCACGTTTCTTGTAAACGAGCGGACATGAACGGAAATGCAATGTTTCTTGTAGCTGATAAAGATGTCCAAAAGGTAGACATCTTATTTAATAAATTTCGGGCAGAAATAAACAAAGGTGGTTTAGTGTCAAAAGAGGTCTTATGGGACCAGGCAGACGGAGATGTATTAAAACTTACAGGCATTAGCGCAGAAGAATTGATGCTTTTTGATGAAAAAGCAAAAAAAGCCGGAATAAATATAGCGATACAAAATAAATATGACGTCTTATTTGATAAGAAAGATGCCGTAAAAATGCAGCGAGTTGCAGCATCTGTTGCTTATGACCGCTGCGGAAAAGCCGGAAAAATATTGATGCAGCAAGCAGAATACGAGAATAAAAACTCCTGCCGGATAGGAGAAAGAGTTTTACAAAAGGAAAAAAGACCATTTTATATTGTAGACAAAGATGGCGGCGTGGCTATGTGCACGGAAAATTCTCTTGAATATATAAAGCAAGAAAAACGGCTTATGTTTAAAAAGGCTCCTATGGTTCAAAAAAAAGGACAGAATATGTTTAATCAGGATGCCGAAAAAGAATATCGGCGGTTAAGTCAGTTTGTTACAACATTAAATCATCCGATCGACCTTACAGAATCAGAATACAAAAAATATAGAAATTTAGATGAAGTTGGAAAAGCTGCTTTTTTAAAAGAAATCGACAAAAAACATGGGGCTGTGCAGTTATCACAGGACGATAAAAAGACATTGCAGGCACATGAAGAAAGTCGAAATATTATGGAAGAAAAAATCTATCGGCAATCATCCAATGAATATGAAGAAAGATCGGGAAGCCCGCGTATGGGAATGTTTACAGAAGAAGAAAAATGGATCAATGCATCACAACTGAAAGAAACGAAGATAGAAAAAATAGAAGACGGTTTATTAGACAGGGCTGTAAACGAAAAAGATAGATATATATTTGAAAAAGAATACATGAATCCTAAGAAAGAAAAATACTTCCATGAGTCAATGGATGGGAAAATACATTCCCGTGTTTATGAAGAGATTCGCACCATCGTTGAAGAAAGAGAAGATAACACCGAAGAATATGATATTGAATGGGAAGATGATTCTCGCGAGGACGATGATTTGGAATACGCGGATGCATGGGATAAAAATGATAATGGTATCCCAGATTATGCAGAAGATGATAGATAAAGAAAAGGAGTTTTTATTATTATGAAATCAATGAAAAAGAAAGCTATCATAGCCGGTGCAACCGGTGTATTGTGTGGCTTTTTATATACAGCAGTTAAAAAAAATAAAGCAAAAAATATAGAAGAGGAAAAAGAAAATACGGACAATGTAATTGTTGTTGGAGCACCTGGAAGTGGAAAGACACAGGACGTCATTAAACACGCTCTGCTACAGAATACCGGCAGCATTATTGTAAATGATGAAGATTTTACTTTGTATAAGCAAACAAAAGATATTTTACAAAAAAGAGGGTATCAGATTAAAAAACTGGATCTTTGCAAACCACAGGATTCCTGCACATACAATCCACTTATGTACACAAAAACGGAACGAGATGTATTAACTGTAGCAAATTTTATCTTAAATACTACAACTGATAAAAATGCTACAGGAACAGTTGAGCTTGAAAAGGCAAAACAGCTTCTTCTCCTTACCTGTATTTATTATGTATTGGAAAATGAAACAGATAAAACTTTACTTCAGGTAAAGGGAACTCTGGATTGTTTTCTTAAAATGGATAAAATATCTGATAAACCAGGCTTTTCGACAGGTCTTACCGCGGAATATTATAAGCGCTTTTTAGAATTAGATGAAGATTTAAGATATAGTGTTATTATTTCCACATATTTTCATTTATTCTCATTTCTTTCACCTAAAATAAGTAGCGTTGTTTGTTCTGATGATGTACATTTAGATAAATTTATGGAAGAAAAGACCGTATTATTTGTTAATTCTAAAAAAATAGATGTTTCATCAAAAACAACAGATTTATCAGGACTTTTGTATCATCAAATGTGTTCTATTGCCGAAAATAATGCTATAAACCACATTCCTTTTACATATAGAGTCACCTTACTGATAGATGATATTACGTGTTATGAGGATATTCCTTATTTTGTCTACTGGATAGAGTATGGCAAGGGTTATGGAATATCAATCACTGCAACTTTACAGAGTCTTGAGCAGTTAAATTGTGCCTACGAGGAAACCTGCATTGCCATTTTAGAACATATAGACAAGCTTGTATTTTTAAGTGATGATTTTCTACTTTGTTTTGATAAGCAATTGAGTAAATATCTGGAATTTAAATATGGAAATGGTTTTCTTTCTGAATTAGAAGATATGACAAAAGAAGAGATAATGATCTGTATAACAGACAAAGCTTATAAAATCTTGCAGAGAAAGGAGAATCTATGGCAGTAATGACAGAACGAGACCGAAAAAAAGCCGCTAAAAAAAGTGCACTACGGATTGGCGGCATTATCACTATTGTCTTAATGTATTTATGTGGCTATGCCGGTGGGATTATGCAAGATGAACATTTGGAGACAGGACAGGCAATGATAATGGCAATGGAACGAATCAGTACTTTTCACTTATTCTTTCCATTAAATCAACTTGCATTTACAGGTATGCTTCTCGCTATTTGTATTGGAGCATTTGTTATTTTCTATATGCATAATACCGCTTTAAAAAACTTTTCTTATAATCCGGATAAACTATACGGTGATGCTGGATTTCGAGGTGAAGAGGATAGAAAACAATATGATGAGAGATATGTTGACCACGGAAAATATATCGATCCTATCACCAAAAAGCCGGTTGAAACAGCAGACCCCAATATGATTGCCAGTAATGATACAAGATTGAGTATCAACGATAGGAAAACATTCCGAAACAACAACTTCCTTATTCTTGGTGGGGCCGGTACAGGAAAATCTCGTTTTGTAATCAAGCCGAATCTGTTGCAAGAAAACTGTTCTTATGTCGTGACAGACCCATCAGGTGAGATCATCGTATCCTGCGGAAAAGTGCTTAGTGACCATGGATATAAGATAAAGATATTTAATTTATCAAATATGGGGCATTCAAATACATATAATCCCTTTAATTATATAAGAGATGAAGCGGGAGTTCTGATGGTTATTGACTGCCTGATAAAAAACACAACAGGAAAAAATGAAAAAGGCGACCAGTTCTTTACAAATTCCGAAAAACTTTTATATTCCGCCTGTATCTTCTACCTTATTGATTTCGAAACCGATGAAAGTCGAAAGAACTTCTCCTCAGTTATGGATATGATCAATATGTCACAGGTAGATGAAAACAATCCAAGTTCTAAATCAGAACTGGATCTGATGTTTGAACAGATTGATCAAACATCACTTGCGGCGAAATATTATAAAGCTTTCAAACAGGCTGCTGGAAAGACATTAAAATCTATCATCATTTCCTGCGTTGTACGTCTTCAGTCTTTCATGACCCCGCAGGTAACACGATTGACCGGATCAGATAATATTAATTTAGCAAGTATTGGCGATGAAAAAACAATCCTTTTTATCATTACGCCGCAGGCGGACAGGACATTTGCTTTCCTTGCCAGCATGTTATATTCACAGTTATTTGAAACGCTCTATCATAAAGGGGAAACACAGAAATTAAAAACTGGAAGTGAGAGATTAACCTATCATGTGCGCTGTCTCATGGATGAATTTGCCAACATCGGAGAAATCCCAGAATTTCCTAGTAAGCTGAGTACCATGCGTAAGTATAATATCTCTGCAACGATCGTATTACAGGATAATTCCCAGTTACAGTCCATGTACAAAGACGAATGGCGTACAATCATGGCAAACTGTGATTCAACTATTTTCTTAGGAAATGCCGAGCCAGATACATTAAAGTATTTTTGTGAAAAATTAGGAAATGAAACCGTTACAGCGCAATCGAGAGGTCGCAGTTACGGGAGTAAATCAGGTTCATCTCAAAATTACCAGCAGGTAAAGAGAGAAACTTTAACTGCGGAAGAAATTGGACGTTTGCCCAACGATGAATGTCTGGTATTTTTACGAGGGGAACGTCCTGCAAGAGACAAGAAATTTAAATACGAAACTCATAAAAATTATGACCTTACTGGTGATGCACATTCTGAAAACAATTACGCTTATGATTCCATGCTGATTTATGATAACCAGTCTCTGAAAGGATTTTCATCTATCGCTGCCGCAAAAGTAGCGTCTATGGAAGAGGATATTTCAGAAGCTAAATCAGCAGAAGATGTATTTGATATTGACCCAAATTATTTATTAGACAATACTTATTTTTCGGAAGTCGAAGAAGAGCAAAATTTCTTGTTATTATCACAGGAATGTATCATGCAGATAGAAATGAGCAGTGATGATGTGCAGATCATCCGTTTTGCATCTGAGAGAAATATCGCCCCGCGTATTCTTCCAGACCTTGTTGAAAGTGTAAAGGTAGAAACGGGATTGGAAAAATTGATCATTATTGCAAATAATGGTGGGAAAGATACATACTGTTGTGGCACGGAAAATTTATGTACTATCATGGACAGCGAATATGTAAAAGAGAAAAAAACAATGGGAAATACAATCCGAACAATGGTATCCACTGATAATATAGATGAATATGTGGAAGAAATCCGGGAAGTACAAGCAGCATAAGAAAGGACTCATGCTATTTGGAGCATGAGTCTTTTTTACGTCATAGGAAAGTTCTTCCTATAAAAATTCTTATCAATGCCTCTGATTTATATTAAAAATGTCCTGAGTAGTAGAAAAAATCTACATATTAGAAGGGATTAAAAATATAAATGGAGGTTCTTAACATGAGAAAAAAATTAAAAAAAGTAGCGGCTATCGCACTTTCCTGCCTTATGGCGGCAGGGGCCATGACTGGATGTGGTTCATCAAAGGCTGGTATAGGAACAAAAACGAATGATGGAAATAAAGTCTTATTCCAGTATGATGGTGAAAAGGTTACTTTAAAGGAAGGGTGGCTTTATGCAAAATTGATCGCCGCACAGTACGAAAGCACTTATAGCAGCACCTATGGCAAAGATTTCTGGAACATGGACATGGGGCGGGATAATAACGGAAAGGAGCAGACATTTGAAAGCTACACAAAACAGCAGATTATTTCACAGTTAAAACAGCAGGTTGTTTTAAACAAGAAGGCGGCAGATTATGGATGTAAATTAACGGTTGCGGATAAAAAGAAATGCACGGAAGAAGCACTTTCTTATTATCAGAGTGAGTCTGGGAGAAAGGTTATGGACGAATGTGGTCTCCTCAGAGAAGATGTTGAGAAGCTGTATCAGGAAATAACTTTAGCTTCCAAAGTAAAAGATAAAATCAAATCCCAGGCAAAGGCAACAGTAACAGAAGATGAAGCAAGAAAGTCTACCGTATATAGAGTTGTTTTCGCAACAACTATGACAAAAGACGGTATGGTTCAGTTAATGAACAAAAAAGAAGAATCTGCTGTTAAAAAGAAAGCGCAGAAAGCGTTGAAAGAGATTCAGAGCGGTAAAAAGACGATTAAAAAGATTGCAAAGGAACAGGGCTATACCAACACTGATGAATCTTATGCAGCTGGGGAGTCTGAAGAAGGCAAATCTTTTGAAAAAGAGATGAAAAAATTAAAAGACGGAGATTTGTGCAGTAAAGTTTTAAAATGTGATAACGGATATGTTATTGCGAAACTTGTTGCTTATACAGATAAGAAAGAGACAGCCAGCAACAAAAAGACTCTCAAAGAGGAAAAAGAATCTAAATACTTCCAAAAAGTATATGAAAAATGGACAAAGAAGTTAGATAAAAAATGGTCTTATGAAAAGAATGTAGATCAGAAGTTATGGAAACAGGTGAAATTAAATGATGCGGATGATTCTTCGGAGGCAACGACAAAAGTAAAAAAGCAGACTAAAAATGAAACGACAGAAAAACAAAAGACAAATTAGACATATTATATAAGAACGTACCCCGGAATCCTTCGTGGACCGGGGTCTTTTCTTACGAAAAACCTTAAAAGTTTTATGAAAGGGGGCAAATGTGTATATTAGAGATAAACCAAGATTCTCAGTGTAACTGTAATTGTACAAAAGAATAGGAGAGTTAAATTATGTATATTGTAGCTGGTATTATTGTTGTTATTGTAGTATTTCTTTCGGTGGGATATGTTAAATCCCCACCAAATACAGCCACTATTATTTCCGGTCCGGGAAAGCATCCAAGGGTATTGATCGGTAAAGCTGGCTTTAAGATCCCTTTTTTGGAAAGAGTAGACCGGATGGGGATTGGGCAGATTGATATTGATATTGAGACAGAGGATTACATACCAACAAAATCTCTCCAGGGAAATTTACAGAGATCATAAGAGAAAGCCCACTGCTTTAGCAGTGGGATGAATCGCTTTTAATATGTATTTTAGAAGAGGTTTTATATCAAAACATCTTCTAAAATATGATATAATAAATCTATAAATAAAAGATATAGACGTACCAAAACAATTGTATTACTGATAAACAGCGATATATAGAAGAATCATTAGGAGGAACGATGCATACTTTACAACTCCGATTAAAGACAACTGCATATGACAGACAGGAGATCACACGGAGATTTTATGCCCTTTCCCATATCCATAATGTCCTTGTGAAACATGCGAAAAAGCTGTTATGTCAGCTGGAACATAACAAGGAGTATCAGGGGATGCTCATGGAGTACCGTGTTTTATCCAAGATAAAGGAGCCTACAAAAGAATCTGATTCCAGAAAAGATGCTCTGTCACAGGAAATGTCATCTTTCAGGCAGGGCATGGGGCTGACCGAAGCAGGACTCCAGTCTTACATCAAGGTTTGTGGGAAGCATTATAAGAAGCTTTTATCCTCCCAGCAGGTGCAGAAGGAGGCGTCGAATGTCTGGAGGGGCGTAGAAAAAGTCCTGTTTGGTAACGGGAAACAGCTTCATTTTAAGAAGAACCGGGATTTTACTACGATCAGCGGGAAGACAAATACCAATGGAGCTAAGTTTGACAAAGACACATTGACTGTAGACTGGCTTGGTCTGTCGATGTTCTGTAAACTTCCTAAAAGGGAGAAGGACAGACAGTACATAGAAGCCAGTTTATCATCGGCTATCTCCTACTGCCAGATTCACCGGAAGATGTTTTCTACTGGCTGGAGGTATTATGTGATCCTTGTATTAAGTGGGGATGCGCCGAAGAAACTCCAGCACATCGGGGATTCTACGATGGGGATAGACCCAGGAACCTCCACGATAGCCGGTGTCTCAGAGACTAAAGTCATCCTCACAGAACTTGCTCCGGAGACAAAACAGTATGAGAAGGCAATCTATCGCCTGCAGCAGTCGATGGACCGCTCTAAGCGGGTAATAAACCCAAAGAAATACAAGCCAGACGGAACAATCAATAAGCAAAACCATGACCCATGGAGATTTTCCCATACCTACCGGAAGAACCGTAACCGCTTAAAGAGTCTGTATCGGAAGAAATCGGCATATATCAAGCAATCCCATGAGATACTGTGCAATACACTTCTGGCAGACTCCCGGCACTTTCTTGTAGAAAAGATGAATTACGCAGGACTTCAGAAGCGTTCGAAACACACAGCCCGGCAGGAACATCTGTCAGAGGTGAAGAAAAAAGATGGTTCTACTCGCAAGATATACAAATACAAGAGGAAGAAACGGTTCGGACGTTCACTTGGCTCCCGTGCCCCTGCTATGTTCCTGCATATCTTGCAGCAAAAAGTACAGCTGTATAACGGGAGTTACCGTGAGATAAACACCCGGACATTCTGTGCAAGCCAGTATGACCACGTTGAGAATAAAAATAAGAAAACCTCATTGAGCCAGAGGACAAAGATTATAGGAGGGGTTAAAGTACAGAGAGACCTGTACAGTGCTTTTTTGATCAGTAACGCAACAAATGATCTAAGTCACGCTAATAGAAAGAAGTGTAATAAGAAATTTGCTGATTTTATCGTAATGCAGGAAAAAGAAATAACCCGGATGAAAGCATCCGGGTCATCTATGAAACAATGTTTTGGATTTTAAGATAAATAAACGGGCACCGGCATCTGCCCAGCTGCCAGGAAGTACCATCCCAGATGAGGAACCCCTATGGTGGCAAGATCCTGAAAAATCATACTATATCCACTCCTATATGGAGTGGTGATGTTGTTATAATCTAAGGAATCCCACGGATTTATCCGTGGGAGGATGTCAAGAGAGATCATAGGCACAATGGAGTTAAAGGATATTTGTCAAAATAAAGCTGAATTTTCTGAGCAGGTAAAATCTAATGCCAAAGAAGATATCGCACAACTAGGGATCTGTATCTTATCTTTTAATGTACAAAATATTAAGGATAAGGATGGACTTATTAATGATCTTGGAATTGACAATAGAGAACAGATCAGCAAATCAGCTTCCATTGCAAAAGCATATGCAAGTAAAGAAGTAGCTATTGAACAGGCAAAGGCAAATAATGAATCAAACATCGAAAAAATAAAAACAGAAACAGAAATTGCTGAAAGAGAAAATGCATTAGCTATTAAAAAAGCTGCATTAAAGTTAAGTGAAGATACCGCCAGAGCTAAAGCGGATGCAGCATATAAGATACAGGAAGAAGCTTCCCGAAAAGAAATAGAGGTTCAAGCACAGGAAGCAAATATTGCAAGAAGAGAAAAAGAGATTGAATTGCAGGAAAAAGAAGCTGCAGTTGCTGAAAAGAAATTGGATGCGGAAGTTCGTAAGAAAGCAGAAGCGGATAAATATGCAGAAATGCAGAAAGCCGATGCTGAATTATACAAGCGTCAGAAAGAAGCCGAAGCGAAACTATTTGAACAGGAAAAAGATGCGGCCGCTATTGAAGCCCGTGCTATCCAGTTGAAAGGTGAGGCAGAAGCGAAAGCAATGGATTTAAAAGCTGAGGCGATGAAGAAATATGGTGATGCTGCCATTACAGAAATGATTGTCAAAATCCTTCCGGATATGGCAAAAGCTATTGCGGAGCCAATCAGTTCCATTGATAAAGTTACAGTGATCGGTGGTGATAGTAACGGAGTTTCTGATATGGCTGGAAATGTTCCAGCAGTCCTTGCGAAAGTCATGGAATCAATGAAGGAGACTACAGGAGTTGATCTGAAAGGTATTATCGAAGCAAATAGTAAGGAAGCAAAAACAGATAGAAATATCACTATCCATGGATTGGAAAGAAATGATATTTCGGAAACTGTAGAACAGGAACTGGAAACTAAATAAGTAACAAGACAACTGGTGGTACATCTCAAAATTAAGATAGAAAGATGTACCACTTATTTATCAAGTGATTTTTTCTTATAAAAATATCTTTCTTCTAAAAAAATGATATATATGAAATATCTATTTTAGGAAGGAGGGTAGTTTTATAAGAAAAGCAAGGATTCTCCTAGCCTTTAAATGAAATGTAGGTAGCGAGATGAATTGTATAGTTAACCTAGCGTCAGTAGT
>ENA-OPVL01002376-OPVL01002376.1-human-gut-metagenome-genome-assembly--contig:-NODE-2376-length-10010-cov-2.969663_pt1 | contig 10010 bp, 9 predicted proteins | sample MGYA00241496_ERZ501984 | MGnify/ENA primary metagenome ERZ501984 (study PRJEB25962, sample SAMEA2042986) | human gut metagenome | biome: human gut; feature: human-associated habitat; material: faeces... | reverse complement strand
CCGCCGAGCCTCCATACCCACGTATCGTTTTTGCAATCTCCAAGAGGAAATCGCCGGCCAGTCGTGTGCCTGTGGCGCCGGCGCCGGAAAGGAGCTGCCAGCATTCATCGATGAAGATGGTTTTTTCTTCTGTGCGGTCGGCCTTTGCCCGGTCCCACACGAAATCAAGCGCCACAAACATACCTACAGTCAGCAGATCGCCGGTGAGCGAGGAAATGTCCAGCACGGTATATTTGTTATCCAGACTTACATTGGTCTGCTTGTTAAATGTACTGGCCGAACCGTGAACCAGACGGTTGAGAATGTGAGCCATGCGGGTAGTTTCCGGCGCAGCTTTCAGAATCTCATGCAGGTCGCCCAGCACCGGCATTTCCCGGTACTGACCCGGATTGGCCGGGTCATCCAGTGAAGCGTTATCATGCGTAATGCCCTTTGCGTTGTAAGTGCGGATCAACGCTTCGTCCAAAAGCTGACGCTCTTCATGGCTCATATCGGGAATGAGCAGGCTGAAAAAGATGTGCAGCTGCTGGATTTTTGCCGCCAATTCAGAAAGCTGGATTCCGGGGCCGTCCAGGAGTTCATTGACAGACCGATCAACCTTGCGGATCTCCATAACATTGATGCAGTGAGGGCTTGCCGGGGAGATTTGGATAAACTCGCCGCCCACATTTGCACAGGCGCGGTGAAACTCGTGCCCCTTCAAGGGAGCGACGATGAAAATAGGGATATTTTTACGCCGCATTCTTAACGCCATGAGCTGCATTGTGAAGGTTTTGCCTGCGCCGCTGGTACCTAAAATCGAAATGTTGGCATTTTTGTAAATCGCGGAATTGAAAATATCCACGATGATGAGGGAACTGTTGTACTTGTTGACCCCCAAAAGGATGCCGTTGTCGTCACACATCTCAAAGGAAGTGAAGGGGTAGCAGCTTGCGGCGCCGCCAGTCAGCAGGTTGCGCTTGCCACGCTCAAAAAGTCCTTTCTCCATGGATACCAGCGGGAGCGCGGAGAGAAATGCCTGTTCCTCACGAAAATGGCAGGAACGGACATCCATATCCTGCGAAAGCAGAAGCTTTTTCATCTCGCTGACCTTCCATTCCAAATCTTCCTCAGTAGGGGCAGTAACGGTAATCAACAGATTCAGATAGTAGAAGTCCTCGTTGTTGGCAAGACCTTCCTTCAGAAAATAGCCGCTTCGGATGGCGCCGTCGATGTCGTCAAAATCAGTGTTGGTGTCGCTCGCGTCCTTGATTTTGGAACGATTGATGCGGAGCTGCTGGCCTACCCGCTGGATGATGCGCTCTTTGGGCTGCCTGGAAAGGAACATGTCCATGTCGATGCCGTCGCCGGCGTTGACGATTAAACTCAGCCATCCGGCGGGAACCTGCGTCTTATAACCATCCGACGGAATCAGTAAATAGGCGTAGTACAGCCCGTCTATGCACAGATAGCGCCCATGAGTAAAATCAATACTCTTGGGAGCGGCAAACTCGGCTGCAGGGATATGGTCAATCTCGCTTTCCCGGCCTTTTGCCGCATACTGTGCAACAACCTCCTGTGCCCGGAGTGCCAGCGGTTTGATGGCGCTCTCATTTCGGCAGAGGAGATTATAAAGAACATCAACCGTAAATTCGTCCTCGTTTTCGGGGATAATCACTTCATTACCGCATTGCCGGAGGTAATTGGATGCAGTATGTACGGCGCTTTGCAGGGATTGAATAGCTTCCTCTTCCTGTTCCGAACGCCGGGTGTTGTTCCAGGGCTCATACTCAAAAATCAGGAAAAAGCGCCGTGTGACAGCTTCCCGGGCGCCGATCTGCTGCACAAAGCTCAGATAGTCTTCCTGCATCAAACGGCACTGCTCATTTTTCTCCTGAGCCATCTCCCTGCGTACTGTGTCCAAATGACGGTTGATGTCCGCCCGACGGGTCAGCACCTTGATCTGCAGCTTGACGGGAGAGATTTTCAGATACGACACAAAAGAGTAGATGATATTGCGCTGCTCTCTCGCGCTGCGGAGCATAAAGTTGATGGGAACCACCTCGACCACCTTGACATACCGGTGGTCTTTGGTGTAGATGATGCCGTTCTGGATCTTTTCGATGGGAAGATAGTCTGCCACCGGATTCAGGCAGGCGGGCGGCTGCTCTTTGATATGAGCGGGGCGCTTGGACGGACGTGCCTTCTCCTTACGCTTGTTGGGTTTTTTCTTCGCTTTTTTGGACGAAAGTTCTTTCTTTGGCTTTTTCTTGGGCCGGAGCTTCTCACGAATCTCGTAACTGCGAACCTCGTCAAACTCAGCTGGAAAATCCGATTCACCGGAACGCCTGCGCTTCGGAGGCCGAGACTCCTTTTCTTTCGGAGCCCTCTGCTTGAGATGTCTGCCGGGGCGTTTCATAGGGGGCGCTTGCTCATTCGGCTGCTGACCATCGCCGCCGACGATGCGGCGATTCCGCAGATATTTCAAAAAGATAATCAGAAATTCCGACAAACTCTCGCCAGAAATGCCGATCAATGCGACCAGAGCCGCAGGAAGGGCGGTCAGGCACAAAATGATAATGCGGGTCGTCAACCCGAAAGGAACAAACATGAAGACCGGCACCCCGATGGCAAAAGCCAGGATACCGGCCTCAATAACATTCCGCGCACGGAACATACCGCCGAAAAATGTGCCTGATTCAATGAAATTCGGCGGTATGATATAAATATCATGGTCGTTTTTGTTGCTCATACATACCTCATTTCCGTAACCGAAGGAAGGTCAACCGATAATCCAGAACGGACCGCCGGCGCCTGCACGACGGCTGGCCTCGTTTAAGATAATGGACAGATCCCAAAGTTGCTCACTGCGCTTATAGCTGGCCGGGTCTGCCACCATGATTTGACCGTCTTTTACGCCTCGGAGAACGATGAAATGGCCGGAAGAAGTGAAATGCCCTTCAGCCATGATTGCCACAACCAGCTTTCCCTCGGAAAGAGCATCGACGATGCGTTGCGGCTCGGATGTCGTACAGCCGGATACCGGCAGTCCCCAGGCCTCCGCTGCGGCAGGAATCAGGGCGTGATAGGAGCCGCTGTTGTCACACCAGTATCCATTTTCATAGGACCACTGCGCCATCTCCACGGGATCAACCGTATCGTCCGTAAGGGAAGACACTACGATTGCCATGCTGGTCGGCCCGCAGCCGTAGCCGCCAATGTTGTCAGTTACGTAAGGCTGGCTGGCATAGCGTTCATCCAGCTGGTTATAGTACACCACCGGTGTCACACCATCGGTAAAGGTTACATCCCCAAGAGAGGGGATGCTGTTTCCGGTCCACTCCGTCATGTTCTGGAGCAACCCATCACCCAAAAAGGTGCTTAGGTTAGAAGCGTAGTCAGAGGCAAGTTCCTTTTGCTCATCCGTGAGTGCGAAAACATGGTCCGCAAGATAGGATTCACCGTTATACCGGATCGTGTAAATGATCCATGTTTCGGTAGTGGTGGTTTCCTCGCCGGTTTCCGGGTCCTCGGTAGTAACCTCACGGGATTCCTGGACGCTGGTGTAGGAATACAGGTGTTCCTTATTATCCCGGAGAACAGCGGCCAAATCATCCAGTGAAATGCTTTCAAAATCCTCATCCCGGGCCGCACAATACTGAGAGATGATGAGATTGGCATTGAAAACAGGGCCGGAGGAATAGGAATTCTTGATCTCCATGTGGTCAGCACCAGACGAAGCAAAATCTTCCTCGATCCGGGCCATCACATCATCCAGCGCCTCGCCCAGAATGGAATTGATGGTGAATGTGATGTCATTGGCGTTTTCCACGATAGCTGTCTCGCTGTTGAGGATAGGGGCTTCGGAATCTGCCGGAGAAAAGGCGTTAACCAGACCTCCAAAGATAAGCCCCGGGAGCATCAGGATAAACAGTACCGGGAGCAAAAGCAGAATGATAATGACGGCAATGATTTTGCCGATGTGCTTGCGTCCGGCCCAAACGGCCCCGGCCACGGCACCATACGGGCCGCCGGCGGCGGCTCCTTTTGCGGCACCGGAAATTGCCTTGCCTGCCTTAATGGCGCCTTTTATCGTGTGGGCGGCGGATGCTCCGGTTTCCACAGCGTCGGCAAGACCAGTCTTTTTTTCTTCATCCATTTAGAGCCTGTCCTTTCTGCGGGGAGTGGGGGGCAGCTTTTTGACGATTGACTCGTTGTAGGCTATCGAACCATCCGGCGCCATGTAGGGGGATTTCTCTACAGTGTCAACAGCGTATTGCTTATACCATGCCGCACCGTCGGCGGAATGAACCGTTGTGTATTGGCCCTCGGGTGCAACATACTGATCTGCATGATACATTCCGAAAGCGATACCCTCCGGATGCTCGGCGGTAACTTCGGTGCCTGTGATACGCCCGCCGCCGATCTCAACATTCTGGTATTGGGGAATGTTTTCAGCGCCAGCTTCCAAAGCAGCGTGCCCCATGTAAGAGTGAAGAGCGTCAACAGCTTTCTCACCGGAAATTGTACCCATCTGGGTGATGTTCCCGGTGGCAACAGAACCGATCACATTGTTGGCGAAATTGCCGCCCTTGCTGACGGACGAAGTATAGATGTGGCCGCCGATACCCCCCGCAGCACCGCCTACGAGACCACCAAGGCCGGAGGCTTTTGTTTCTGAGGGAGTTGTCGCTGTTTTTACCGCATTGTTCGTGACCTTCCGGCCAATTACCCCGGCCAGACCGCCGCTGGCAAAGCCGGCACCAAAGCCGCCGCCCTTACCACCACCGCCTGCATTCACATGGGTGGAATTGCTGCTGTGCCCACCGCCGAAATGGTGGCTGGAAAAGCTCTTGAATCCACTGAAGCCCCGGGCGGCTATCATGGCTTCCGCCAACATACTGCCGCCGGTGTGGCCTACATTGACTCCCAGACTTGCCATGAAGGAGTCGATTTTCTGTGATACTTTGAGAAAACCAATCGCACACATGAACCAAATCAGGACATTGCCGGATACTGCTTCTTTGCCTACGGCATCTACCTGCGCCTGCACTTCTTCCTCCGTAACGGCGGCAAAAGCGGGTTGGCAGCATAGACAGGCAAGAAGCCCGACCATGAGCGCAAGAAACAGAATTCTTCTGAGTTTTTTCATTACGCCCCTCCTTAAAGCGAAAGCGGGTTGGAGATAAACGAACCAACCATGCTCGTAAATAGGCGCAGGCACCAGGCGTTCATAAGCAGCAGAAAAATCTGCCCGCCCAGCATCCGACACCAGGATTTCCAGATGTTTGATGTGGTTTGGCTTGCCCCCATCGCAAAAGCGACTGGTGCAGTATAGACCAGCACACCAAGCAATACATATCGTTCCGCTGCTTCAAGCAGCAGTTTCAGATAGTTCCATGCCAAAATGACGACCAGAATCAAAGTGATCAAGGCCACGGCTCCATTGGCACATACACCGATGATCACCAGCATCACCGAATTGAAATCAGCAAAGCTGAGGGGCGGCAGTTCCGAATCCATGATCCAGCGGTACGGGGTGCCGCCGATGGTCAGTATTGTGTTGATGATCTCGTCTGAAAAAAGTGCCAGCAGAATGAAGAGAACCGAGCGGATGCTCAGCTTCACAGGATCTTCTGCCTCGATACCGGCGCTCAGACCAAAATTCTTAAACAGCTGCCATACCCAGTTGAGCAAAATCAGACCGACAGCCAGAGCTACAAAAATCCCGTACATCGTCTCTGCGGCGGGGAAATAGCGCAGAAAAACGGTCATGTCACAACCAAGCGCGCCCAAAACCGAAGTAGTCACAAGGTCGAGACCTGCCATGATCTGCTCTGCAATCCATTCAACGATGCCATCCAGGATACCCATAAATTACGCCTCCTTCCAGCGGGTGTAGAGTTGTCTCTGTCATCCAGCCCACTGACCGCCGGCAAACAGAGGCGTCACATAAGCCATGATAAAGCCCAATCCGTTGAGGATCGCCCAGGTGATACAGATGCGCTTCAGCCAAGCACGGCTTTCATCGACGGTCCGGCCGGAGCGGGAGAAGTTCATCAACAGCAGGGCGACCGAGGCGGTCACAATGGCCGCAATGGTGGAAATAGCGACGATCTGCGTGTAGACATCCTGCATGATCTCTTTGGCTTTAGACCAAACATCGGTTGCAGCGAAGGCCGGCTGACAGAAGACCAGCGACATCGTGACACAGAGAAAAGCCATATAGGCGAGTTTGGCAGCGGAAAAATGATGCTGAGGCGTGCGGTCGGCATCTTTCCGCTTCGGCTGGGAAAGTTTCAGTTTCTTCAATGTTTGAGGACCTCCAATCCAAATGTGATGATTGTTGCTCAAAAAGCAAAGAATAAGCCCACACCTGATTTACAGATGCGGGCTTATTCCCGGGCCGGACGGCCGTTTGGACAGAAAAAGCACCTCGGAAAAAGGCGCTGTTCTCTGTCCGTATTCGGTTTTGGGTGCAAGTTTGAGCATATTCAGTCTAACACATGGAGATTTACGCCTCAAGGGCAGAAACGCGCCAATTATTTTCCCGATATGTGCCAATTATTTGCCCTGCTTGTTTTCGCCGGCCTTCAAGTCTGGGAAAAATTGCTCCAGCACATCCAGGCTGTCCTTGGAGGTATATCCCCACAGCACGGAACTGAGGGCTTCGATGGCCTCCCGCCGCTTACGGTAATAGGTGCGGAAGGAAATATCCCGGATATGAGGACGCAGGTTCTCGATGATCTCCTCCACATTTTTCAGCTGCTGGGGGGAGAGGAAAGAGTAGTACAGAAGCCAGTAGTATGCTTCACCGTTCTTGTGCTTGGTGCGGAGCAGATCGACTGCCGAATCCAGCAATTTCAGCATTTTGTGGCTGCGCTCAATGCACTTGGCGTGATGCTCAATATCGCTGCCCGCCAGATCGGCGCCGGCCAGGTAGACAGAATCCAGAAAATCCTCGATGGAAGTGCCATACTCGATCTCAAATTTTGTCCGGACATGCTGAACAGACAGCTCCAGGCTCCAAACCACATCACGGTATTTTTTCAGCAGCTTCCAGGTGTCGTGGTACAGCGGGTTTTCAGCAACATTCTTTTCGTCAAATTTCTTCATGGTTATGCCTCCTTAATCGTTTTCAACAATGGGGTTGAGAGTAAGTTCAAAACTTGCGACCTGCTTGTTGCCGCACAACACAGCCAAGCCTAAGCGCAGCACCGTTTGATCGCGCGCGCGGGGTAGTAATACTTCCCGGCAGTCGCCCGATAAAGGATATAACTTGTAGTGAGAGAGGGAGCATCCAAAGCACGAAATCCCTTGTGCCATCAGGATTTGCGCCATTTTCTGCAGGATGATTTCAATGTGAGTTTTTGAAACGCTGGAGAGTTCGTCTGAAACGATGACCTCATGCTCCATGGTGGGCTCTTCCTGGTCAACACAGCCCTCCGCAGGAAGCTCCAGACGGATATTGAGTGTCATAGCGACCTCCTCTTTGTCCACCATCACATCAGATATTTCAAACATGGTGGACAAGTAGTTTTTAAGATAGATTACACTGCCGTGGCGGCCGGGGAAGGACATGAGGGAAATATAGTCCAAGGAGGACAGCTTTTTAAGAATACGGCCAACAGTGGCCCGAGAAAGGCCCCAGCGAGCGGAAAGTTCCGTATAGGTGACCAAAGGGTTGCCGGTGCCATTGCGAAAATAGGCTACAGGCCCAAGCGCCGACCCCTGCACTTGACTGTCGTTGTAGATGGCTGAGACCCATAGATCCAGCACGATGTCCATTTCAGAACAGCGGTCAGAGCTGATTAAATCAGTAACGATGGATACCGGTAAAAAGAAAAAGCCGGTGTCCTTTTGACAGGGAGCGTTATACTCCAGAACCGTGTTGTGTCGGGACCAGTTCCGGATTTTATAGCGGATCACATTCCCTCGCCCCAGAGAGGAGAAGTCAATGAGATGACGCTGCTGAAGCTCTCCCAGGATGGAAAGCGCCTGACACTGAAAACGAGTCCGAAACCATTGAGAAAGCTCTTTGAGCGTACAGACCCATTCGCCGGGGTAGACGGTGTAGCTGATGCCATCAATTCGCCGGTATGAGGTGCGGAAGTTTGCAAAGCTGCAAAGCACGGTATAATAAAAAAGGCCGGAGCCGCCGCTTGCGCGAATGCTCCGGTCATCTATCAGACGATGGATAAACTGTCGGTAAATCCGACAACGTGGATAGTCCACCACCTGTTTAATTTGTAATTGATAGGCTGGCATAAGAATCTCCTTTTTATATATAAGGTATGAAATTGGATTGCACTGCGAAAAAATCGTTGACTTGAACATCTCTGGGGCTTATGCTATACTTGTTTCTGTATGAATCTGCTTGCTGATGCTGGCAGTATCCATGCAGGCTTTACTCTTCCTGGGGCTGTTGCCTTTCAAAGCAATGTAGCCATTCATTGTGCCAATTTTAAGCCATCTTCGAGCCAATTCTGAGCCACTACAACTTTTTACAACTTTCCCACAACTTTTGCTCAAAACCAAACGGCGCAGGAAGGCATGAAATGGAATCAAAGCTGTATGAAGAATGTCATGAAGGTGGCGGTTTTATGGCAGAACAGGCTATGTTGAAACAAGATGAAACGGTCAGAACTCAAATCCCCACGATGAAACCGCTGGACTAAGAGCGGGAGAACGCCTGCAAGCGGCTCCGGAAATAGCCGGAGCTTTTTTAATCCCTGCCGGCACCGGAAAAGGCAGAGCGTACAAACGGCCCCGGGGCGGCGGAGTGTCAAACTTTTTACAAAGGAGCGCGCACAAGATGGACTACAAGCTGTTAAACGACGGAAAGACGAAAATCTCCGGTCTGTCCCTGGGCACCTGGGCTTTTTCCGGGGCGCCGGTCTGGGGCGGCTGCGATCGGGATGCGGCCATCGAGACCGGGGCATCAACCTCTTTGACACGGCGGAGAAATACGGAGACGGCGCGGCGGAGCTGGTGCTGGGCCAGGCCCTGAAGGGCCGCCGGCAGGAGGCCGTGCTGGCAACCAAGGTCTATTCAGACCATCTCCATCACGATGATGTGATCGCGGCCTGCGAGGCGTCACTGAAGCGGCTGCAGACCGATTACATCGACATCCTCCAGATCCACTGGCCCAATGAGGAGATCCCGGCAGAGGAGACCTTCGGTGCATTTGACGAGCTCAAGAAGGCCGGCAAGATCCGCATGGCCAGCGTCTGCAACCATGGGATTCACTGCCTGGAGCATGTGGCACCCTACGGTGTTGCGCTCAATCAGATGCCCTATTCTCTGGTGTGGCGGCTGGCGGAGTATCAGCTCAGCCCCATTATGGAGGAACAGCATATCCTGCTCTGGGCATACAGCCCGCTGGCGCAGGGCCTGCTGACCGGCAAGTTTCGGACGCTGGAAGACGTGCCCATGAACCGCCGGGCCAACCGGATGTATGATTCCAAATGGGGCGCGGGCCGCCATACCGACGGCGGCTTCGAGCGGGAGATCTTCGCCTTTTTGGATGAACTCCGCAGCCTTTGCCAGAAGACTGGATATGATATGTCCACTTTGGCCCTGAATTTCCTCAAGGCCCGCCCGGGAATGGGGAGCATCCTGGTGGGTGCCCGAAATGTCCGCCAGCTGCGGCAGAATCTGGATGCTTATGAGACCCAGGTCCCGGCCGATGTGCTGGAGTGGTTGGAGGAACACTCTGCCCGGCTTCGGGACCAGATGGGGGAAAACGCGGATTTGTGGGAAAATGCGCCCAACCGATACGGCAAGGAAGGGCGCATGTACTGAGATTTGTGCCCAGAGTGGTCCTGTGGGCGGCAGAATATACGGAATATCGGCTTTTCCACAAAACGATGTGGAAAAGTTTGCCCGTTCGGCGGAAATACCCTGTGGTGCTGCCGGGAGTGCGCAGAAGACAATGTGCCATACAGCTGATTTCCACCACAGTGTCCCCGGTAAGCCGAGGATAGACGGAACACAATGCTTGAGCCCGCCCTCCTGCCGCATGCGGCGGG
>ENA-OPVL01002373-OPVL01002373.1-human-gut-metagenome-genome-assembly--contig:-NODE-2373-length-10026-cov-1.633437_pt1 | contig 10026 bp, 10 predicted proteins | sample MGYA00241496_ERZ501984 | MGnify/ENA primary metagenome ERZ501984 (study PRJEB25962, sample SAMEA2042986) | human gut metagenome | biome: human gut; feature: human-associated habitat; material: faeces... | reverse complement strand
ACGAGCTTGTAGTAGCTCACAGCGTTCTGATTAGTCCGTTCGAACAACTTTTCTGAAGCATCCTGCGTCGAAGCGTACCAATCAGTTATCGCTGCCTTTCCGGCAACATAGCTATCAAATGAGTCACCCGCAGCCTCTTTAGCCTTCGACTCTTCACTCAGGATGCCTTCCTTAGTTGTCTTAAAATCGTTCTGGATGTCCTCAATGATTCCGTCCGTTGTTTTTGCTGCCGACAACCCGTTGTCCTTGGCTTCTTGCTGTTGGGCGTCTTGACTAGATCCGCTGCACCCTACCAGGCATAATGCCAGAGCACACGCTGCAACAATAATCGCCAACCACTTTATTTTCTTCATCTTCTTTCTCCTTCTTTTCGTTGCCGCAGGCACATTCCGCCTGCGGCCTTTTCTCGCGGCCCGAGCTAGGCTTTCGCTGCTAGTGCCACGTTTAACGCTTCGTCTATAAATTCGTAGGATCCCGGACCAAGCCACAGTTCAAGGGTTGGTTCCATACTGGGCGAATCGAGCACTTCGCCGAGCGCCCTCGCCACGCCAATCTGCGTTGACTCTCCAACAAGCCGGGCAGTGCGTTCGAATTCTTTGCGAAGAAAGCCCTGCACACATTCCGCATCGGGCCTTTCTCCTTTGTCTAGCCATTTCCTAATGCTCTTTTCAAGCTCGTCAACTTCACCTGCGCTTATCAGTACGCATCGCTGCAGCAGAGCAAAATACACGTTGGCGCCAGATTGCTCCTGAACACTTGCAGCATCAACAACAGCTTTCATCACATACGAGCGAACCAGCTTGCGCAGCGGCGTCCTGCCTTTCGTCGCAGCCACCAGCAACCTTCCGCAGGCAATTTGCCGCTCCAGTTCATCGCGCCGATCGAGCATGAGAGATACCTGGTCTTCGAGCATCGCGCAACCGCCTTCGCTCGCTTCGGAGCGTTCGAACACCCTCTTGATTTCAACCAGGCTCAGGCCACGCTCTTTATGGCACTTCACCACAAACAAAGTCGCAACATCTTCAAGGCTGTAGTTACGCCTTCCCCACGAGCTATCCTTTGGCTGCAAGATGGCAACGCCGCCGCGCCCTTTGTAGCACGCTCTTTGGATATCGCGCCTCGATAGTCCAATAAGCTTTTCAACCTGGGAAATCTTCCATTCTGCTTTTGACATTTCAGGTTCTCTCACCTCCCTGTCTCTACAAAAGCTGTTCAACTGTTGAACAGCAAGCACAAACCATTCTTCTGCGCGACAAGCGGAAGCTGCAGCTTGGCGAGGAGAGATGTCCCCAGTTGGGTACTTCATTTTTGCCTCCATAACAACGGGAATACGTGCGACAGGGGCAGGCCCCGTCGTTATAGGGCGTGTAAAAATTGCGAGGGAGACAGCGAAATGGACGCCGAGGGCAACACTTCGGGGCAATTGCAAAAAAGAAGTGATGCAAAGAGGGACAACAACCAGAGCCGATTCCGGCATTTAGCCTGAAAAGCAAAATGGCAGCGCATAATAGACAAGCAAGAAATAGAAGCAAAACCAGGAAGGCTGCAAGCGAAGCATGGACCAACCAAAAGCCCAAACGCCGGAACGGCGCAAAGCCGCACCTTTGTTAGCAAGCTGCGTAATTTTCTTGGTTGCGTTGAATCTGCGTCCCGCCATCGTTGCAGTGGGTCCCTTGCTCTCCAGCATCGGAACCACATTCGGCTGGGGCGAATCGCTACAGGGGCTGCTTGGCTCCCTGCCCCTTCTTGCCTTTGCGCTGTTCAGCATGATTGTCGGTGCACTGACCGCAAAACTCGACAGCAACAAGGTGCTGCTCTGGGCACTTATCGCCCTTGCCGGTGGATGCATAGTGCGCTCGCTCTCAAGCGAAAGCATGGTATGGCTAGGCACCCTGGTAATTGGCGCATCCATTGCCGTAGGCAACGTGCTGGCACCCGCCATCGTTAAGCGCGACTTCATCGCTAACGTATCTTTTGCAACTGGAGCCTATTCCGCCTGCGTTACTGCAGGCTCAGCACTTGCCGGCCTAACCGCCTCGGCCGCCGATGCCCTCGGAGGCTGGCAACCTGCATTGGCGTTCTGGGCAATTCCCGCACTTCTTGCAGCATTCCTGTGGCTGCTGCGCACAAAACTCACTCGGGACATTGAAAGCAATCAGGCTGGCGAAAAAAACAGCGCTGGCAAAACGCGCCTAGAGCGAATGCCCGAAAGCACGAAGACCATTCGCCCCATCAGAGAAAACGCACAGGCAAAATCTCCACTTCGCGCGTTACTGAAAAGACCATCAACCTGGCTTGTCACGCTCTTCATGGGGCTTCAATCTGCAGCGTTCTACACCTTCTGCAATTGGCTTCCTAGCATCGCTGGAGCTGCCGGCTTTTCTTCCGGCGAAGCAGGTGTGCACCTCTTTATATTTCAGGCACTCGGCATCGTATCCGGTCTTCTAATCCCGCGCTTCATGTACCTTCGCGGCAATCAAGTACGCGCAGGGCTGCTGGCAAGTGCGCCGCTGTTAGTCGCCGCATTGGGATGGCTCCTGAACCCGCACCTTTCCCTTCTCTGGAGTATTTTTGGGGGAATAGGGCAAGGGGCTTCGCTGGTGGTGGCGCTCACCCTTATCTCTCTGCGCGGAAGAACCCACGCCAAAACAGTTGCCCTCTCGGGTTTTGCCCAATCGCTTGGCTATCTCCTTGCCGCATGCGGACCCTTTGTATTTGGCGCACTTACGGAAACAACGCAGGGGTTCGAAGCATCCTTGGTATTTATGGCAGCCCTCGCCACAGCTCAATGTACGCTGTCGTTTTTTGCGGGACGAATTCCCAAAGATCAGTAACATCCACGCGGTTTTTTGCCGCGAAACACCGAATATGCCGAACCGCACGAGATCAGCTCATTTCGTATAGGGCAAATCAGGGCACCTGCACCATCGACCCCCGTCGACCGTAGAGCAGAAGGCAATTTCAAGCATCAACCGGTTGGCAGCTCTCTTAAAAAAGGCAAAAGAAAAGCCGCCCCCACGTTGCAGCAAATCGCACCCTCATATAGGAGGATGCGATTCGATGCAACATAGAGGGCGACTTGCGCTGTTCGGATGCGTCGGCTTAGGCCCAGCAAAAGAAAACTGAGCATGCAAGGTTTACAGAGCGCGGATCTTTTCAGCCAGCCAGTTGGCCCACTCTTCCACGCCATCGCCACTCGTGGCGGAAATGGGAAAAATGGGTGCCTGGGGGTTCAGGTTGGCGATATGGCTGTAGAACAGGTCCTTGTCGAATGTGAACACGGGCAAGGTGTCAACCTTGTTCAGCACGATGGCGGAAGCAGCCTGGAAAACGCCTGGGTACTTCAACGGCTTGTCGTCACCTTCGGGCACCGAAAGGATCATCGCCTTCATGTTTTCGCCCAAATCAAAATCGGTTGGGCATACCAAATTGCCCACGTTCTCGATGATGATAAGGTCGAGCTTGTCCAGGTCGAGTACGTCAACCGCACGACGGATCATGTCGCTTTCCAAGTGGCATGCCCCACCCGTGTTGATCTGCACAGCGGCAATGCCCTGGGCTTTGATCTTCTCGGAGTCAACCGAAGAAGCAATGTCCCCTTCGATAACCGCAATGTTGAATTCATCGCGCAATGCCTCGATAGTGGCAAGGATGGTTGAGGTTTTGCCGGAGCCAGGCGATGCCAAAAGATCGAGCACGAACACCTTCTTTTCGGCGAACAGCTCACGATTGCTCTTTGCAAGCTTGTCGTTCTTATCTAGGATGGGTTGTTTCATATCGATCTGCATTGGTTGCCTCCATGTTCTTTGGGGAGTTACCTACTGAATGGTAAAGCATCGCACCGGCGCCAGTTTGGTAGTGCTCGTTTGATTGAAACTACGACTCCTCGACGGAATCATTTTCATCGGGTATATCAACCTCGATTGAGTCGATCTGCATTTCTTTGCCAGCAATAAGCTGTGTGAATCCACTTTCGCACTGGGGGCACGTTACGTGGTAGCGGTCGTGTTCGAATTCGTTTCCACACTCCAAGCAAACGCTTACCGGCTGAATCATATTGATTTTGAAGTCGGCACCTTCGCACATGGTGCCTTCCGAAAGCGCCTCAAAGGCGAAACGAAGGGCATCTTCCACGGCTTCGGTCATAACACCCACGGAAAGATCAATTTCCAAAACCTTGGTGGCGCCAGCGTTGCGAGCCGCTTCCTCGACCGACTCCATAACGCCTGTCATAATGCCTAACTCGTGCATGGCTACTTGCCTTCGCTTTCTTCTTCGCCCCACAGATGCTCACGATAGCGCTGCTTCAGATCCTTAAGTTCAGCACGAGCCTCCTGGGCTTCAAGCTCTTCAGCCTTTTCCGCTTCTTCCTTGCGTTTGATGCGGTGGCTGAGGCCAACGCGCGCGGCAAGCAGACTGATCTCGTACAGAACCACCATCGCGGCGAACATGAGGCCCATGGTTACAGGAGACGCATCGGGCGTTACCGCTGCAGAGAACACCAGCAGGCCGATGTACACAGCGCGCCAGCTTGCGCGCAATTTCTTATAGGGCACTACACCGAACATTACTAGGTAGAACACCACAAGAGGCATCTCAAAGCCAATGCCGAAGCCCAACTCGAACTTGATAATGATGTCTACCCACTGGCCAGCTTCGGGAAGAATGGTCGCAAAACCCGAGGCCTGGTCGGTAAGCCATTGGAAGGCGGGGTTCAGGATAATGCAGTAGCAAAATACCGTGCCGATGATGAACAGGGCCAGAGCAGCGATAAACGTAGGCAGAAACCACTTACGCTCACGTGGTTTCAACGCTGGCAGGAAAAATGCCAGGATCTGCCACAGCGTGATGGGGGCAGTTGCAACTACGGCGGTCCACAATGCCACGGTAATGCGCACCGAAAAGGCATCGAATGCGCCCAAGACATTGAGCATCACGTCGCCGTTGCCATCGGTGGGCATGAACTCGGCCACGGGAGCCAGCAAGAATTGAACTACGGTACCCGTGGAAAGATAGAAAACGCAGGTTGCCGCAATGAGGCAAACAATTACGCGTACAAGACGCATGCGCAATTCGCCTAAATGCTCCATGAGCGACATGCGCGCCGGTCCGATTGCCATACGCTATTCGCCCCCTTCCGTTGCCGCTGCTTCCTTTTGCGCAGCACGAGGAGCGGGCTTCACCGGCTTGGTGCCGAATAACTCGTCGGGGGTAAGCGCCGGCGCGGACTTTGCCGAGGGCGTGGGTTTGGATTCAGGTTCCGTATGATCGGACGACTTCGCCGCGGTCTTTTCGGACTTGCCTTCCGCAGCTTTTTCGAGCTCTTCGGCTTTTTTCGCCGCCTCCGCCTTCATGGCGGCGCTTCAATCGCTCGGCACGCTCTTTGTCGTAGCGAGCCTTGCGCTCAGCAAACGATTCCTGGGTTGCATGCGGTGCCGGCTTCGAGCCAGAACCAGACGCGGCCTTTTTGCCTGCATCGGGATCCAAAACCTCGTCGTTGATAACCGCCTTCATTTCTTCCTGCGCCTGCTTGAATTTGTTGAGCGCAACACCCAACGTTTTTGCCATTTCGGGCAACTTGTCGGGGCCAAAAATCAAGAACGCGAACAGCAGGATTATGAATAGCTCAAATCCGCCAATGCCGAACAACTGGTACTTCCTTATCTCTTCAGCGCTACCAAGCCGCACAACGGCGGGCAGCGCTTAGTGGTTTTGCCGCTTGGAACCTTTATTGGTTTCCGCCAAGGAACATAAGGCCCATGGTGGGAAGAGAGAGGGCCAAGATCAAAATCACGCACACCGCAATAACGAATATGCGCTTGAGAAGCTCTTCGCGCTTCTTCTTTTCTTCGGCAAGACGCTGGCGCTCGAGGGCACGCTCCTCGCGCTCCTTCAGCTGCTTTGCCGTCATCTTCTGCTTTTTACCGTTAGCCATTGAATCTCTTTCCGTATGCGTGTGGTCACCTTAACGCACGGTACGCAAAACAAGCCCCTCTTTTCGACAAGAGGGGCTTACTGGTGCCAATAGGCATTAAGAGCGGAGGCGACCGCGAATCTCAAGAACGTGCGCGATGTTCTTCGCCACTTCACCAGCAACGTGCAAGCGTCCACGTTCGTAGAGGACCTTGCCGTCAACCATGGTCATGGATACATCGCCGTTGCCCACTGAGCCCAAAAGGGCAGAAACAGGGTCTGACGTGGGGGTAGAGTGTGAACCGGACAGATCGACCGCAACGATGTCGGCACGTTTGCCAACCTCAAGAGAACCAACCTTGTCGTCAATGCGCAGTGCCTGGGCGGCACGCAAAGTGCCCATTTCCATAAGCGTGCGGGAATCAAGGAATTCGCCGGTAACAGCACGCTGAATGAGCAATTCCATGCGCATTTCGCTAAAGATATCCATCGTGTCGATAGAAGCCGGAGCGCCAGTGCCCAGGCCCACACGCATACCAGAGCGCAGGTACTCACTCACAGGAGCAACGCCCATGCCCAACTGAGCATTCAAGCTGGGGCATGCGCATACGGCAACGTCGTATTCCTTCAAATGCCTGATGTCTTCGTCGTTTACGCGTACGCCATAGACGATCATCACGTTCTTTGCGTCGAACAAACCCCAGTTCAACACATAGTTGACGGGAGTTGCAGAAGTGGGAAGCCATGGCGGAATTTCCATGAAACCCTGCATTCCCAGATCTTCGTCCAGGCCAGAGGGAGCGCCGTACTTCACGAAGCGGTACTCTTCGCTGCTGCCCGCCAAATCCATTGCGATAGGCAGGTCGCCGTTATCAGAGGCATACTTTACCACGCTGCGATACAGCTCGGGATGACATTCGTACACTGGATCTGGCGCAACGCCCAGGGTGATGCGGTCGGGGTCGATGGCCTGCGACCACTTTTCCAAGTCGCTATCAGCCTTCTTGATGGCGTAGTTAACCAAGCGCTTGTCGATTGCTCCTGCCTCGCGATAGAACATACCGCGCAAACCAAGCTTCTGAGCAGCGGAAACGCAAGCACCCGTAGATGTGATGTCCGCCACGGTGGTAACGCCCGAGGAAAGTGCCTCAAGGCCGCCCAGGAACGCAGAGTCGAATGCCTCCGCGTAGGAAATGCGCTTACGCAACGCAGCGATTTCCTTGCGCCACTGAACAAAGGGCAGGTCGTGCACCAAACCGCGGAACACAGCGTCTTCCATGCGTGCATGCAGGTCGATAAAACCCGGGGTAAGCGCAGCCATGCCGAAGTCTTTTACCTCTTCGTTGGGGTAACGCAAGCGCATCATTTCTGCATCGCCGATGTCGGCGATAGCACCGTCTTTAATGAAAACCGCACCGTGCTCGATGGGCTCGGATGAAACCGGAACAACGTATTCAGCGATCAGTAGCATGCGCATCCTCCCGATAGAGTAATTCTTTGCAATGATAGCATTGCGGCGTTTATATCTTGCCGTTTTTCACAGACCCCTAACGAGCCAGATACGCAAGCGTGCCGTTCTTGTCTATAATCAGCTAACGCAGACGGCAATACTCGTACTTAAGGACGCGATAGCGCATGAGCAACACCCCTCAAACGCCCGAAAAGAAAGCAGACCACTCCATCGACACCGCCACGGGTCAGGAGGCCCCTGCTGAGATTTCTTCTGCTCGCGTGAAGAAAATCTTCACTGATATTGCTTGGAAGTACGAGCGTTTCAACAAGCTCTCCAGTTTCGGGCAATACCGCAGCTGGCTGCGCACGCTTATCGATAAATCGCCCATTACCAGCGAAACGCTGATGCTGGATATTGCCGGCGGCACGGGCGATGTGACGTTTACGGCCTGCGAACGGAAGCAGCCCAAGCACATCATCCTCTCCGATTACACGCCCGCCATGCTCGAAGTAGCCCAGAGTCGACTCGATGCAGGCGAGGCAAACGGCGTTCCCGTTGAGCTTGCCGTGGTTGACGGGCAAGACATTCCCTACGAAGACGGGTCTTTCGACATAATCACCATGTCGTACGGCATTCGCAATATGCCCGAACGCGAACGTGCGCTTTCTGAGATGTATCGCGTGCTGAAGCCAGGCGGCGCGCTGTGCGTGTTGGAATTCTCAACCCCGCCCAATCCCCTTATGCGCTTGGGCTACAACCTGTATTTGCGTTGGGGTATTCCCACCTGGGGAAAGATCGTCACAGGCGATGCTTCGGGCTTTGTGTACCTGGCGAAGTCGATCAAGGCGTTTCCCGATCAAAAGGGTTTCACGCGCATGCTGAAGAATGCGGGCTTTTCCCGTGTCGAATACACCAATGTAACGTTTGGCGTTGCCGCTGTTCATATCGCGTACAAGGAATAGCGGGCAAGATACCCACATATGGTGCGCTACACTCGCAGCCTTCCTGCGCGGCGTCGTTCTTCGCCCAAACGCCCTGCATATGGCGTGCTATGCAACAACCCAAACCTCTACCAGGTAGACCCGTCCAGCGCCCCTGCGCATAGTGCACTGTAGCCAGAACTACTCGATAACGTAGGCCGCCACGATTTCGGCGTAATAGGCCGTGTGCTTATTGGGACCGCCCAGCGCTTCATCGACGGGATACCACTTTTCCGCATCCGCGGCATCAAGATTGGCAAGATCCTGTTCCTGCTTGAACAGGACGCGGCACTCCAACGTAAGGGGAAGCTCGCGAATGCCCGGCACATTAACCTCTTCGGGATCTTCCAGCGTGAGCCCCAGCTCGGCAACCTTGTCCATATCGCGACCCGACTTTGCGCCGCATACCGCAGTGATCTTCTTGTCGAACTCGCCCATGGGCAGGTTCACCGTGAACTCACCCGTGGCATCCAAGAATTCCTTGGTGAAACGGCTTTCGCGCACATAGGTAATGAACAGGGGCTTTCCCCACTCAATGGCCATACCGCCCCAGCTGATGGTCATGGCGTTAGCCTGACCGTCTTTCTTGGTGGTGAGCAAGACGGCATCGTTGACCTTCTTCATGATTTCGCCAGCATGTTCAATTACATCGATAGAGCGCTTCATACCAATCTCCTTTACGCGTGTTTTCGCGATCGATTATACCGAAGAGGACGCCGAGGCTGCGAACGCGCTGCGTTCCCCGTATGCGACGGGCAACCCTCTCCAGGGCGCCTATGCCATGAGCGATTCCTAGCACTATGCGATAAGCGATCCCAAACTCCGACTAACATGTCCCGCCAACCAGGACCCGAGAAGCAAGGCCTAATACGCCTCGTCGAGCGGGGCATGGGCTTTCACGTCGCAATCCAAGCCAAAAAATTTGCCCTGCTTATAACGATCGAGCGCCACCAGGGCGATCATGGCAGCATTGTCCGTGCAGGCGGAAAGCGGAGGCATGGTAAGGCGAACGCCTATTTGATGGCACATGGCCTCATAGGCGTGACGCAGCTCAGGGTTTGCCGCAACGCCGCCACCCAGACAGAACTCTTTTGCACCCGTCTGGCGAAGCGCCGTGCGAGCCTTGGCCACCTGGACATCGATAACTGCAGCCTGAAAGCTTGCCGCCACATCAGCCTGATTGATTTCACGGCCTGCCTGCTGTTCTTTCTGCAAGTAGGTCATAACCGAGGTCTTCAAGCCTGAAAGCGAGAACTGCAAATCGCCCGAATGCATCAGCGCACGGGGGAAACGAACAGCCTTAGGGTTGCCCTTTTCAGCTAAAGCAGAAATGAGCGGGCCGCCAGGATACCCCAGTCCCATTGCCTTTGCCACCTTGTCGAAGGCCTCTCCTACCGCATCGTCGAGCGTTGAACCCATAGTTTCATAGCTGCCCCAGTCTTTTACATGCACCAACATGGTGTGACCACCCGAAACGAGCGAAACCACCATAGGCGGCTTGATATCGGGGCAGGCGATCTTGTTCGCGTACAAGTGGCCCTCCAGATGGTTCACGCCGATAAGCGGCACATCGCAAGCCCAGGCCAAACCCTTTGCGAATGCCGCGCCCACAACCAGAGCGCCAACCAAACCAGGCGCGTAGGTCACCGAAACAGCGGCCAAATCGCTCCAAGAAAGATC
>ENA-OPVL01002369-OPVL01002369.1-human-gut-metagenome-genome-assembly--contig:-NODE-2369-length-10035-cov-1.877455_pt1 | contig 10035 bp, 7 predicted proteins | sample MGYA00241496_ERZ501984 | MGnify/ENA primary metagenome ERZ501984 (study PRJEB25962, sample SAMEA2042986) | human gut metagenome | biome: human gut; feature: human-associated habitat; material: faeces... | reverse complement strand
TAAATCCTGCTTGTGTTTGCGAAATATCCGTCATTTTTTTGTTTTCAGATACACCTTAGTATGGGCACCTGACGGCTGAAAAAGACAGGATGGGAAATAATTGAAATCCCCCTTCCATAAAATAGCAAAGGCAAAAAACAGGCCCCTGTTGAACTATATTTTTGTGCATGCTAGTAAATTTAATACGAACTGCCCTGGCAAGATTGCACCCGCGCGCAGGTTATGTTATACTAATACTTATGTTGGAAAAATTATGTTCCGGCGTGCGGTACCGCACCGTGTTGTGCCATGCGCCCAAACAGCAGGAAAAAGGGATACCGATGAAAATAGGATTTGATAACAATAAGTACCTGGCCATGCAGTCTGCCCATATCCGGGAGCGCATCAGCCAGTTTGATAACAAGCTCTACCTGGAATTTGGCGGCAAGCTGTTTGATGACTATCATGCTTCCCGCGTGCTGCCGGGCTTCCAGCCGGATTCCAAACTTCAAATGCTGCTGCAGCTGAAAGACCAGGCCGAAATCGTGGTTGTGATCAGCGCCGAGGACATCATCAGCAACAAAATGCGTGGCGATTACGGCATCACCTATGACCAGGACGTTCTGCGCCTGATTGACGCGTTCCAGGGCATGGGTCTGTTTGTTGGCAGCGTGTGCATCACCATGTATACCGCTGCGCCGGAAGTGGAAGCTTTTGAGCGCCGCCTGAATGAGCTGAACATCCGTACCTTCCGCCATTACAAAATTGCTGGCTACCCCAACGATGTGACTCGCATTGTGAGCGATGACGGTTACGGCAAAAATGATTATATCGAAACCGAGCGCCCACTGGTCGTTATCACGGCTCCCGGCCCCGGCAGCGGCAAAATGGCCGTCTGCCTGTCCCAGCTGTACCATGAATACAAGCGCGGCATCAAGGCTGGCTACGCCAAATTTGAAACATTCCCCATCTGGAACATTCCCCTCAAGCACCCAGTCAACCTTGCTTACGAAGCTGCTACCGCCGACCTGAACGATGTCAACATGATTGACCCGTTCCATCTGGAAGCATACGGCAAAACGGCGGTCAACTATAACCGCGATATCGAAATTTTCCCCGTTGTCAATGCCATGTTTGAGCTGATTGCGGGCAAAAGCCCTTACCATTCGCCCACCGACATGGGCGTTAATATGGCAGGCAACTGCATCATTGACGATGAAGTCTGCCAGGAGGCATCCCGTCAGGAAATTATCCGCCGCTATTATCAGTCCCTGAACCGTCTGGCTCTGGATGAGGCCAGCAAGCAGGAGGTTTATACGCTGGAGCTGCTGATGAAGCAGGCTAAGGTCAGCGTAAATGACCGCCGCGTTGTTACCGTAGCCAAGCAGGTTGCGGAAGAACGCAAGTGCGCTGTTATTGCGCTGGAGCTTGCCGATGGCAGAATTGTTACCGGCAAAACTACGGATTTGCTGGGACCTGCCAGTGCCGTGCTGTTGAACGCTATTAAGGAACTGGGCGGTATTGCGGATGAAATGCACCTGATTTCGCCGACCTACATCAACCCGATTCAGAATCTGAAAACACGCTACCTTGGCAGCAGCAATCCGCGTCTGCATATGGATGAGGTGCTGATAGCGCTTTCTATGTGTGCTGCAACGGACAGTCTGGCTAAGCTGGCGCTGGAAAAGCTGCCGGAGCTGAAAGGTTGCCAGGCACATTCCACCGTTATGCTGACAGAGGGAGATTTCAAGGTATTTAAAAAGCTGGGCGTTGAACTGACTAATGACCCTATTTACGAAACAAAATAAGCAATAAATAAAGAGAAGGAGAGATTTTGCTTTGGATATAAAGGATTTATTAGCCGCTGCCATTAAAGATGCAGCGCAAAAAGCTATCGATAATGGCACTTTGAAACCGGGTACTTTGCCCGAGGTTATGCTGGAGGTTCCGCCGCAAAAGGAATTCGGCGATTTTGCAACCAACTTTGCTATGCAGTCTGCCCGCAGCCTGCATTGTGCACCGCGTCAGATTGCACAGGCTGTTGTAGATAATCTGGACTGTGCTTCCGTAGATAAAATGGAAATTGCCGGCCCCGGCTTCATCAATTTCTATCTGAAACAAAACTGGACCGCTGATTTGCTGGCAGGCATTCTGGCTGCCGGTGAAAACTACGGCAACCTGCCTGCTAACGGCTTGGGCCGCGTGCAGGTTGAATATGTAAGTGCTAACCCCACCGGCCCGCTGCATGTAGGCCATGCCCGCGGTGCCGCAGTCGGCAGTGCTATGGTTAACCTGCTGCGTGCTGCAGGCTATGATGTTGAAAGTGAATATTATATCAATGATGCCGGCAATCAGATGAACAATCTGGCAGCTTCTGTCAATGCACGTTATCTGCAGCTGTTGAAGCTGGAGGAAATGGGCGGCGTTCCTGCCGACCTGACCGTTAAACAGCTGGATGAAATGCCGACCGGCATTCCTTTCCCGGAAAACGGCTACCATGGCTATGACATCATTGAAACCGCTCAGCGCATTATCCGTATCTATGGCAAGGAATTTGTTGCTTTAGAGGAAAAAGAGCGTCTGGCTAAATTCTTGGAAATTGCTTATAAAGAAAAGCTGGCAGGCCTGAAAGAAGATCTGGAAGCTTTTGGCGTAACCTTCGATGTATGGTTCAGCGAGCAATCCCTGCATGATGCCGACAAAATCCGTGAGGCTTGCAAATTCCTTGAGGAAAAAGGCTGCGTTTATGAAAAGGACGGCGCAAAATGGTTTAATTCTACCGCTTACGGCGATGACAAGGACCGCGTCGTTATCCGTGACAACGGCGTATCCACTTACTTTGCTGCCGATATTGCATATCACCGCAACAAATTCGAGCGTGGCTTCGACCGCATCATCAACCTGTGGGGCGCTGACCACCACGGTTATATTGCCCGCGTGAAGGCTGCTGTAAGTGCTTTGGGCTTTGATGCCGATAAGCTGGAGGTGCTGCTGCTGCAAATGGTACGCCTGTACCGCAACGGCGATATCGTTAAGCTGTCCAAGCGTACCGGCGAAACCATCACTTTGCGCGAGCTGATGGATGAGGTTGGCGTTGATGCGGCACGTTACTTCTTCTGCATGCGCTCCTTAGACAGCCAGCTGGATTTTGATATGACTCTGGCTACCGAAAAATCCAATGAGAACCCGGTTTATTATATCCAATATGCGCATGCGCGTATCTGCAGCATTGCCCGTCAGCTTGCCGAAGCAGGCATTGAGGAAGTTGCTCTGGACGAGCTGAAGCTGGATACTCTGCAGGCTCCCGAAGAGCTGGCGCTTGTTAAAAAGCTGGGCGAATATCCGGAACTGCTTGCCCGTGCAGCCCGCGAACGCGCTGTACATCATGTGGCAACCTATACCTATGAGCTGGCAACCCTGTTCCACTCCTTCTATAACCAATGCCGTATTCTGGGCGTAGATACAGACTTACAACAAGCCCGCATTGCTTTGGTGAAGGCAGTTGGTCACACCATCCGTCATGCGTTGGGTATTCTGGGCGTTTCTGCTCCGGAAAGAATGTAATTTAAGAAATTCTTTTGCAGGTGGCAGAGTCCTTGGGCTTTGCTGCCTGCAGTGAGTTTAGATACAATTTAATATTTTTGTAGCATTTTATGAAATCTGAGGGGGTTAAAAATCATGACTACTAATACCAAGTACATTTTTGTGACAGGCGGCGTTGTTTCTTCTTTGGGCAAGGGCATCACTGCTGCGTCTTTAGGCCGTTTGCTGAAAAGCCGCGGCTATAGGGTTACTATCCAGAAGTTCGACCCGTATATCAATATTGACCCGGGCACAATGAGCCCGTATCAGCATGGCGAGGTTTTTGTAACCGACGACGGTGCGGAAACTGACCTTGACTTGGGACATTACGAACGCTTTATTGATATCAACCTGTCCAAAAACTCCAATACGACCACAGGCAAGATTTACCAGAGTGTAATAAATAAAGAACGCCGTGGCGATTATCTTGGCGGTACCGTACAGGTTATTCCTCATATCACAAATGAAATCAAAGAGCGCGTTTTCCGCGTAGGCCAACAGGATAATGCCGACTTCGTTATTACGGAAATCGGCGGTACTGTAGGTGATATTGAAAGCCTGCCGTTTTTGGAAGCAATCCGTCAGGTAAAAAAGGATGTCGGCAAGAACGATGTGCTTTATATTCATGTTACGCTGGTACCGTATATTTCCGCAGCCGGTGAGCTGAAAACCAAACCGACTCAGCATAGCGTCAAAGAGTTGCGCAGCATCGGTATTTCTCCTGATATTATCGTTTGCCGCAGCGAAAAGCCTATCTCTAAGGAAATGCGCGAAAAAATGGCTATGTTCTGCGACGTTGATCCGGACGCAGTTATCCAAAACCTTACCGCAAGAAGCATTTATGAGGTACCGATGCTCATGGAGGAGCAGGGACTTGATACCATTGTTCTGCGCAAGCTGGAAATGGAGGATAAGCCGAAGGATATGCAGGGCTGGCATGATATGGTGGCCCGCATCCTGAAAAAATATGACAAAAAGGTAACTATTGCTGTAGTCGGCAAATATGTTGCTTTGCAGGATGCCTATATTTCTATTACCGAATCCTTGCGTCATGCAGCAGTTGCCAATGAAGCCAAGCTTGATATCCATTGGGTAAATGCAGAAGAAATCGAAGCAGATGATACTGATATGGCTAAGGTTATGGCCGGTGTTGACGGCATTCTGGTGCCGGGAGGCTTCGGTAACCGCGGTATTGAGGGCAAGATTAAGGCTATTCAATATGCACGTGAGCACAAGATCCCGTTCTTCGGTATCTGCCTGGGCATGCAGTGCGCAGTAATTGAATTTGCCCGTCACGTCTGCGGTATGGCTGATGCCAACAGCTCGGAGTTCAATCCGAACAGCACACATCCTGTTATCGACCTGATGCCGGAACAGCTTGATGTTGAGGATTTGGGCGGTACGATGCGTCTGGGACTGTATCCGTGTAAGGTTTATCCCGATACGCTGACCAGCAAGGCTTACAATGCAGAGCTGATTTACGAACGTCATCGTCATCGTTATGAGTTCAACAATGCTTTCCGTGAGGAAATTGTGGGCAAGGGATTAGTTCTTGGCGGCACACTGCCTAATGGCCGTCTGGTAGAGATTGTTGAATTGCCTGAGAGCGAGCATCCGTGGTTCCTCGGTGCGCAATTCCATCCGGAATTCAAATCCCGTCCGACAAATCCGCATCCGTTATTCAGAGAGTTTGTAGGTGCGGCGGTAAAGCATCACCAATAAGTTTATCCTGAAAGCGCTGAGCTTAAGCCGACGTTGCTTTCGGAAAATAAGAATACTCCTCTTAGGCACCTTAGGCGCAATTGCCGTAAGGCATACGCCTGAGGGGAGTTTTTGCCTATGTTATACTAAAATTAGGGAGGAGAGTGATTGAATGCTTAAGAAAATTTTTGTCAGCGCGGTATTGATTCTGGCTGTGCTGAGCTTTGTCGTTTCGTTGCTCAAGGGTAATAACAATGCCGAGAAAACTGTTACTGTACCTGACCGTGTGGCCGTAATTAATATTTCCGGTACGATTATCAGCGGTGCGGACAGCAAGGACAATATTTTCAGCCAGACTAACGGTGTGACGAGCGGCAGCATTATGAAGCAGATTCGTGAGGCAGCGGCTGACGACAGTGTCAAGGCCTTAGTCCTGCGTATCGACAGTGGCGGCGGCAGTGCTACGGCTGCCGAGGAGGTCGGACGTGAGCTGAAGCGCTTTAAGGAGAAAACCAAAAAGCCGATTGTGGCAACTATGGGCAATACAGGTGCCAGCGCTGCCTATTGGATTGCAGCCTGCGCCAGTGACAAGGTTTATGCCAACGCTACAACGCTTACCGGCAGTATCGGTGTGTATATGCCGTACATGAATACGGAGGAACTGTTCAAGAAAATAGGTATCACCAGCAATAAGATTAAAAGCGGTCCCTATAAGGATATTATGAGCAGCGACAGACCGATGACACCGGAGGAGCAGGCTATTTTGCAGAACATCGTCAACGAAATCTACGAGCAGTTCGTAACAACTGTTGCCGTAGGACGCAAGATGGAAGAAAGCAAGGTAAAATCCTTGGCTGACGGCCGTGTTTATACCGGTCTGCAGGCTAAGAATCTGGGCCTGGTAGATGAAATCGGTGATTATTACGATGCGCTTGCCGCAGCGGGTGAATTGGGCAAGATTAAGCCTGGTGCCGACGGCTTGCCGCCAGTTAAGGTTAAGGAAAAACAACAGCCTTGGGAATTTTTGCTCAGTGCTCATATTGCGGAACTGATTAAAGCGGAGCTTGTGAACCAGCTGACGGGCAGTCTGCAGCAAAGCAGTGCTCCGGCTGGCGGTATGACGAGGTGATGAGCTATGAGGCGCAAAACCTTTGAGGTACTTTTTGAGCCTGGTGCAGGCATGGCTGCGATTGCTAAGCAGCCGTCTCTTTGGCGCAGTGCTTTTTACTTTACCCTCAGCTTCAGCTTTTTTGGCGTAGCGACGAACTGCTGGCTGCTGGAGGAGCCGCTGCGGGTTTACGGGGGAGCCGCTGGAGGTGCGTTTTGCTATTATTATTGCGACGGTGCTGATTGCGGGAACCGCTTTAGCACTTTATGGCTTTTTGCTGCATGGCATTATGGAAACTTTCGGTGCGCTGGCAGGCGACCCTGTCGGGCTCATCTGCCTTTTGGGGTATACGACGCTGCCGTTTTTGCTGCTCACACCGGGGGCCTTGCTTGCGGGCAGGATGGGGCTTAACGGCTTGCCACTTTTAGGTGTGCTGTTTCTTATAGGCTGTCTGTGGATGCTGTATCTTCTGGTGCGGTCATTGGAGGCAGTGTACCTTGTAGATGCCTTCCGTGCAGGTGTAACCGTAGTGTTCAGCCTGTTTTTGCTGTATATTGTTTTTGTTTTACCGTGGCAGGTTTGCCTGATGCTGTTGCTGTAAATAAAATTTAGATTGATTAATCAGAATAAACGTGGCATAATAAAGATTGGACATGTAGTTAATTCTTTGTGCTGTGCAAGCAGTGCTATTACTATATTGAATTTATATTAAGGAGTGTTGTGAAGAATGAACAGAGAGCTTTCTTTGGAATTTGTACGTGTAACCGAGGCTGCAGCTATTGCCTGCGGTCATCTTGTAGGCAGAGGCGACAAGAACGGTGCTGACGGTCTGGCTGTTGACGCTATGCGCGCAGCCTTTGATACCGTAAATATTAAAGGTACCGTTGTTATCGGCGAAGGCGAAATGGATGAAGCACCGATGCTGTATATCGGCGAAGAAGTAGGTGCCGGCGGCCCTGAGGTTGATATCGCTGTTGACCCGATTGAAGGTACCAACCTGGTTGCTAAAGGACAAAACGGCGCTATCGCAGTTATTGCTATCGCTCCGCGTGGCTGCTTGCTGCATGCTCCTGATATGTACATGGATAAAATCGCTGTCGGCCCCCGTGCTAAAGGCTGCATCGATATCAATGCTCCAATCAGCGAAAACCTGGCACGCGTTGCTAAAGCAATGGACCGTAAAGTAAGCGACCTGAACGTAGTTCTGCTGGATCGCGAACGTCATTACGGCCTGATGGACGAAATCCGTAAAGCCGGCGCACGTATCTCCCTGATTACCGACGGCGATGTTAATCCGATTGTTGAATGCTGCATTGAAGGCAGCGGCGTGCATATGTACGTTGGTAAGGGTGGCGCTCCGGAAGGCGTTCTGGGTGCTGCTGCTGTTAAATGCCTGGGCGGCGACATGCAAGCTCGCCTGGTTCCTGAAGATGAAGCTCAAGCTCAACGTTGCCTGCAAATGGGTATCACCGATGTTAACAAGGTGCTGACTCTGGATGACCTGGTAAAAGGCGATGACTGCATGTTTACTGCTACCGCTATTACCAACTGCAACATGCTGAATGGTCTGCGTTACTTCGGCGATGGTGTACGTACCCATACTATTTCTGCCCGTTACAAAACCGGCACTGTACGTTTTGTTGATGCTATTCACAGCCTGGACCGCAAAGTACTTGCTGTTAAGCTCTGATTTTAAAACAGATTATAGGGCTGTTACGTTCGTAACAGCCCTATTTATCAATTTGTATAGCCTATGGAAAATTTATTAGTCAATAAGGTTGCCGCTGTCAAGGAAGTGCGGCAGGCGGCCGAATATCAAAAGAAAAATCAGGCCTGTATTTTAACCGGGTTGGCTGGAAGCAGCAAGCCGGTCTTTTTTGCTGCCGCAGATAAGCTGCTGGGCGGCAAGGGCAGTATGGCCTTTATTACTGCTTCGCGTGAGGAAATCCGCACTTATCGCCGCGAGCTTAATTATCTGTACCCGGATTTACCTATGCAGGAGCTTTATCCTGTAAGTTTGCCGCGTGTGCAGGCAGATACGCAGAGCCTGGAGCTGCAGGCAGGACGTGCGGCAGCACTGCGCTTTCTGAGCGGTGAGGAGCGTGGCATTGTTTTCATTACGGCAGAGGCGCTGCAGCAAAAGCAGCTGCGTCCGAGCGGTATGTCCGGCAAGGCGCTGTCGGCGAGGAGCACGAACAGCGTAATATAGCTGCCGCGTTGCTTGATTTGGGCTATGAGCGTACGGAGCAGGTTGATGCTTTGGGACAGTTCTGCCTGCGCGGTGATATTTTGGACGTGTACCCGATTAACAGCAGTGCGGCGGTACGCATCGAATGGTTCGACAACGAGCTTGACGCTATGCGTAGCTTTGATGTTGACACCCAGCGCAGTCTGCAGACTCTCACCAGTATCAAAATTGCTCCGCTGAAGGTGGATGAAAGCTTCAGCTATGATGCCGATATCTTTGAATATTGCGCTGCGGATACTATGGTAGTCGTTGATGAACCGGTGCATGTTTTCAGTATGCTGGAAAAGCTGGACAAGGAAAACAAGGAGCATGCTTCCGAACTTTTCGGCAAGCAGGAGCTTATAGAGCAGCTGGCCGCCAATGGTGCCATGCTGGTATCGGCGTTGGGACACAGCTATCTGCAGCAGCTGCCTTCGCTGAATATACCGGTGCGCGCGGTTGCGCCGTATAATAAGAATACTAATTTGCTGGTGGAGGATTTGCAGAACTCGCTGGCGGAGGGAATTACGCCGCTGATTATGCTTTCCGGCAGCATTAAGGCCCGTGGCTTTGCGGATAATCTGCGCAACTACGGCTTAAAGGGACATTTTGCCCAAAAGAGCTTTGAGCCGGGAGTCGTCAATGTAACCTACGGCGATTTGGATCACGGCTTTCGCTTCTGGGATGAAGAATGGCTGCTGCTGACAGAAAATGATATTTTCGGCATGCAGAAGCGCAAACGCTTGCATACTAAAAATCAGGGCCAACAGCTGCAGTATTTTTCGGATATCAAGGCCGGAGATTACGTTGTTCATAAGGTTCATGGTATCGGCCGTTATATAGGTGTAGAAAACGTCGAGGTTGACGGCATCCACCGTGATTATCTGCTTTTGGCCTATGCCGGTGACGATAAGCTATATGTTCCGGTAGAGCAGGTCGGTATGCTGCATAAATATGTCGGCAGCGAGGGCAGTGTGCCGCATCTGTCGAAAATGGGCGGCAATGACTGGAAACGCACTACAGCCAAGGCGGCTAAGGCGATTACGGAGCTGGCGGAGGAGCTGCTGCGTCTGTATGCACAGCGGCAGATTATGCCCGGACATGCTTTTTCACCGGACTGTCAGCTGCAAAAGGACTTTGAAGCAGCCTTTCCCTATGAGGAAACACCGGACCAGCTGAAGGCGATTGCCGAAATCAAGGCTGATATGGAAAAGCCGCAGCCGATGGAACGTCTGCTCTGCGGTGATGTCGGTTACGGCAAAACTGAGGTAGCCTTGCGTGCTGCCTTTAAGGCTGTGCTTGACGGCAAGCAGGTGGCGGTGCTGGCGCCTACAACAGTGCTGGCACAGCAGCATTATATTACCTTCAAGGAGCGCGTGCGCAATTTCGGCGTAGAGGTTCGCTTGCTGAACCGCTTTTGTACGCCGAAGGAGCAGCG
>ENA-OPVL01002356-OPVL01002356.1-human-gut-metagenome-genome-assembly--contig:-NODE-2356-length-10077-cov-1.267312_pt1 | contig 10077 bp, 7 predicted proteins | sample MGYA00241496_ERZ501984 | MGnify/ENA primary metagenome ERZ501984 (study PRJEB25962, sample SAMEA2042986) | human gut metagenome | biome: human gut; feature: human-associated habitat; material: faeces... | reverse complement strand
CGCCCTCGCCATCACCGGTGCCCTGGCCGTCACGTGCTTCGTGAAGGCCTACGGCGTCTCGTTCGCGAGCAGCCCTCGTTCCCAGGAGGCCGCGAACGCCAAGGAGTCCCCGGCTCCGATGTTGTTCTCGCAGATGCTCCTCGCGGCCATCTGCGTGGTGCTGGGAATCGGCTCTCCCGTCATCGCCCCGGTTCTGGGCGACGTCGCCCAGAGCGTGCTTGCCGGCTCTGCCGTCACAGCCACCTCGGGCGTGTCTCTGGTGAACGAGATTTCCGGTGCCGCCACCTCCACCCCCGCGATCGCCATTGCGCTCGTGGTCCTCACCGGCCTCGCGTTCGTGTTGAGGTCCTGCCTCGGCACCAAGGCCCCCGCTAAGAAGACCGACCCTTGGGCGTGCGGCTACGAGCCCAACGAGCACATGCCCGTCGTCGCCACGAGCTTCGCGTCAGACGTAGAGCTCTTCATGGGCCCGCTCTACACCCTGCGCGAGGTATGCACCAAGATCTGCTGGTCCATCGCGCACGTGTTCCAGAAGCTCACCGGTGTCGCCCAGGGCGTTGAGCCCCTGCCCGACCGCTTCCTGGTCGATGCACCGAGCGAGGGTGCCGATAAGCTGGCCGGCCTCGCCTCCAAGATCGAGGGCGGCAACTACTCCGTATACATCTGCTACATCGTCGCGGCGCTCGTGGTCTTCCTCGTGCTCGCCGTGGTCATGGTCTAGAGAGGGGAGAGGATATTATGAACATCGTTCTTGCGATAGCGCAGGGCCTCGTGGTCATGCTGGTCGCGCCCTTCTTCTCCGGCCTCGCCCGTGTGATTCGCGCGAAGATGCACAATCGCCGCGGTCCGTCCATCCTTCAGGATTACCGGGACCTCGCGAAGCTCATGGCGCGTCCCGAGTCCGTGAGTTCCGACTCGAGCTTCGTGCTGCGCATCACGCCGCCGCTGTTCCTCGCGGTGTCGTTCATGCTCGCCATGGGCCTGCCCATGTTCACGCTCGAGAGCCCCATGCCCGTCTTTGGTGACGCCATCACCATCATGTACAGCCTGGCGCTCGCCCGCTTCTTCTTCGCCCTCTGCGGTGTGGATTCGTCCAACGCCTACGCGGGCTTCGGCGGTATCCGCGAGCTCCTCATGAGCGTGCTCATCGAGCCGTCCATGCTCATCGCGCTGTTTACCGTCGCCATCGTGTGCGGCTCCACGGACATTGCGACCATGGGTCAGCACATCGTTACGGGCAACGTCTCGAGCGTCGTCGCCGTCATCCTCGCCGGCGTCTCCTTCGCGGCCGCCTGCTATATGGAGCTCGGCAAGCTTCCGTTCGATCAGGCCGAAGCCGAGCAGGAGCTCCAGGAGGGCCCGCTCGCCGAGCTCTCCGGCCCGTCCCTGGCCATGATGAAGCTCGCCATGGGCATGAAGCAGGTCGTGGTCGTCGCTTGGTTCACCTCCATCTTCATCCCCTGGGGAGAGCCCGCGACCATCGGCGTCACCGCTCTCGTGGGCGCCGTCGTCTTCCTTGTCAAGTGCCTGGTCGATTTCGTTGTCTGCGGCGTGCTCGAGAACTCCGTTTCCCGTTCGCGCTTCAAGGTGCTCGGTAACCAGACCTGGGCCGTCGTCGGCATCGCGGTCCTCGCGTTCGTCTTCGTCGTCGTAGGCGTGTAGGGAGAAACTATGTCAATCGAATCGAGCTTGTCCCTCTTTGCCATGGTGGCGATCGCCGTCCCCATGCTGGGCTCCCTGCTCATCGTCATGCTGCCGCGTCCCTACGCTAAATGGATCTGCGCCTTTGCCGGCGGCATCGCCACGGTCGCTTCCGTTGGCTTGGCCGCGACGTTTGCCGGAAACGGCATGAACGCGGTCGATGTAACCTGGGCGAGTATGGGCCAGACCTTGGTCATGGGCTTCATATTCGACCGGATGAGCACGCTGCTCGCACCCGCGTTCGTCGCTATCGGCCTGCTCGTCGTCATCTATTCGTTCCCGTACATGAGCGATAAGAACAAGGAGCATCCCGACGCGCCCCGTCGCCGCTTCTACGTGTACTTCTCCACGTTCATCGGCGCCATGGCCGGTCTCGCCTACAGCTCCACCATCGTCGGCCAGCTCGTTTTCTTCGAGATCACCGGCGTGTGCTCCTGGGGCCTCATCAGCTACTACATGACGCCCACGGCCAAGAAGGCCGGTATGAAGGCGCTCATCATCACCCATATCGGCGCTCTGGGACTCTACATCGGCGCGGCCTTCCTGTTCGCCGGAACCGGCACGTTCGCGCTGAGCGCGATCTCCCAGCTCGATTTCGGTATGAAGACCGTCGTGCTGCTGCTCATCCTGTTCGCCGCTTGGGCCAAGTCCGCCCAGTTCCCGCTCTACATGTGGCTGCCGGCGGCCATGGAGGCGCCGACGCCTGTTTCGGCCTACCTGCATGGCGCCTCGATGGTTAAGGTCGGCGTGTGCGTGTTCGCCCGCGCTCTTGCGAGTGCCGGCGATATCCCCGAGATCGTCGGCTGGGTCGCCATCATCGACGCCGTCGTGACCATGCTCTTCGGCTTCCTCATGTACCTGCCCCAGAAGGATATGAAGCGCCTGCTCGCCTTCTCGACGATCGCGCAGCTCGCCTACGTGTTCTTCGGCCTGGGCCTCTCCGTGTTCGGAAGCCAGATGGCGTTCAACGGCGCCGTCGAGCACATCTTCAACCACGCGTTCACCAAGACCCTGTTCTTCCTCATCGCCGGCTCCCTCAGCTTCACGCTGGGAACCCGTATGTTGCCCAAGATCCAGGGCCTCATGAAGAAGTACCCGGTCACGGGCGTGGGCTTCGCGGTCGCCGCGACCGCTATCGCCGGCGTGCCCCCCATGAGCACGTTCTTCTCCAAGTTCCAGATTATTTCCGGTGGCTTCGCGGTTGGTGCTTCCAACACGGTCATCTTCGTCCTCGTGTGCGTCATGGTCGTCGAGACCGTCGCCACCTTCGCATGGTTCCTGCGTTGGATGGGTAAGGTCCTGCCCGGTGAGCCGAGCGAAGAGGTCGCTGCGGGAGCCCCGCTTCCCCGCGCGATGGCGTTCGTGTTCATCGTGCTCATCATCATGGTCATCGTCAGCGGCCCGCTTTCGGCCAGCTGGATCGGTTAGGAGGTAGAACGACATGGGTTATTCGATCGTCAACATCCTTGGCGGCCTTCTGATCGTCACGTCCACCATGGTGGTCGTTTCCAAGAACATCAAACATGCCATCAACTGGTATGCGGTGCAGTCGCTGGTGCTCGTGGGGCTGCTCGCTACGCTCGGTGCCACCACCGGTGCGCAGGAGCTGCTTATGTGGGCCGGATCTGCCTTTATCACCAAGGTCGTCCTGGTCCCCTATATCCTCAACCGCGCATACAAGAAGATGGGCGAGCCGAGCGACGCATCGCTCAAGGCCGGCCTTAAGCCCGCGTGGGCCATTTGCATCATCGCCGTCGAGGTCGCGATTTGCTTTGCCGTCGTGACGCAGATCAGCCTGCCCACGGCCGAGGTCGCAACGCCTGCGCTCGCCATTAGCTTCGCTCACTTCTTTGTGGGCCTCACCTGCATTATCTCGCAGCGCAACATCATGAAGCAGATCTTTGGATACTGCCTTATGGAAAACGGCAGCCACGTGACGCTCGCGCTTTTGGCTCCCACCGCTCCCGAGATCATCGAGATCGGTATCGCCACCGACGCCATCTTTGCCGTCATCATCATGTCCATCGTCGTGCGTCGCATTTGGGACGACTCCCACTCGCTCGATGCGCGCGACCTGTCCGAGCTGAGGGGGTAGTCCATGGAAACGTTGATTCTCGCCCTGCTCGCGACTCCTTTGGTGTTCTCGCTGGTTATGGCGTTTTTGCCCAAGAACACGTCCTATAACGTGTTTGCCGGTCTCAACCTGGTCTCCGTCGCAGCCGTCCTGGTGCTGTCGATTATGACGGCCGGTGACGTCCTTATGAGCGGCGACACCGCGAGCGCTTTTGGCCTGTGGTTCCACCTCGATTCGTTGGGCGCCATCTTTGTGCTGCTCATCGGCTTTATCGGTTTTCTTACGGGGCTGTTCTCGCTGCCCTATGTAAAGGCCGATATCGAGGAGGGCTCCATGCCTGCCGAGCGCGCCAAACAGTATTTTGCGCTGTTTAGCCTGTTTGTGTTCACCATGCTGCTCGCGTGCCTGTCCAACAACATGACCCTCACGTGGGCCGCCGTGGAGGCAACCACGCTTTCCACCGTGTTCCTCGTGGGTATCTACAAGAACAAGACGGCCCTCGAGGCTTCTTGGAAGTATGCGATGGTCTGCACCGCCGGCGTGGCCTTTGGCCTGTTCGGTACGCTGCTGATCTACGCCAACGCCGCCGACGTGATTCCCAACGCCCACGAGGCCGCATTCCTGTCGTGCGTGCTGCCGTATGCCGACCAGTTCGATCCGACGCTCATGCGCCTCGCCTTTGCGTTTATCGTGATCGGCTTTGGCACCAAGGCCGGCCTGTTCCCCATGCACACTTGGCTGCCCGATGCCCACTCCCAGGCCCCGAGCCCTGTCTCGGCCCTGCTCTCGGGCGTGCTGCTTAAGTGCGCCATGCTCGTGATCATGCGCTTCTACGGCTTTACTATCCAGGCCGTGGGCGCCGAGTATCCGCAACTTTTGCTGCTGATCGTCGGCACGCTGTCCATTTTGGTGGCGGCACTCTCGATGTTTCGCCAGGACGACCTCAAGCGCCGCTTTGCGTACTCGTCTGTGGAGAACGTGGGCGTTATCGCCCTGTGCCTGGGTATCGGTGGCCCGCTGGGTATCGCCGCGGCCCTGCTGCACTGCGTGTTCCACGGCTTTACCAAGACGCTTGCCTTCTGCGTGTCCGGCAACATCCAGCACGCCTTTGGCACGCGTAGCCTGGCCAAGATCCAGGGCGTCGTCGAGGTTGCGCCCGCAACCGCCGCGCTCGCCGTCCTGGCGCTGCTCGGTCTTGGTGCCTTCCCGCCCTTTGGCATGTTTATCTCTGAGTTCCTGACTTTTGTCGCCGGTGTTACCGCCGGTCCCATGTGGCTGGTCATCGTGGTCGCCCTCGGTCTTACCGTGGCCATCTCCGCGCTCACCCGCATCGCACTCAAGTCGGTGTTCGGCCATGCGCCCCAGGGCATGGGCAAGCATGAGGCCCCGGCGCTCATGCTTATCCCCGAAATCATCCTGGCTGTCATGATCTTGTGGTTTGGCATTGCCACCCCGCTGCCTCTCGTGCACGGTGTGGAGACCGCGACCGGCATCGTGCTCGAGCAGAGCACCGAGGAGCTTCACGCGACGCCGATGTACCGCGCTGTGTTCGGTACCGAGACCGCTCAGAGCGAGGTGGAGTAACGAATGATTGAAACTGAGAACAAGGTGTATGCCCGTCGCTGCGAGAGCCATGTCGAGGCCCTGCGCCGCGCCGTTCCGGGCTGCATCGAGAAGGTCGAGTGGCAGTGCGAGGACCAGCTGACGATTACCGTCAAGCAGGACCGTCTGCCCGAGGCCGTCCACTACCTGTACTACGAGCGCTACGGCTGGATTCCCGTGATCATCGGCAACGATGAGCGCAGCCTGTGCGGCCGTTACGCCGTGTACTACGTCATCTCCATGGAGGGGGAGGACCCCGGCTGGGTGACCGTGCGCACCGAGGTCGATCCCGCCAAGATGACGTTCCCGTCCGTGACGCCGTTCGTCCCCGCCTGCGTGTGGGGCGAGCGCGAGCTGCGCGACATGTTCGGCCTGATCCCCGAGGGTCTGCCCGACCGTCGTCGCCTGGTGCTGCCCGACGATTGGCCCAGCGGCCTGTATCCGCTGCGCAAGGACTCCATGGACTACCGCTTCCGTCCCGCTCCCGCGAGCGACATGGAAAACTACGAGTTCTTGGCCGACACCAAGGGCAAGGAGACCACGCTCGTCCCCATGGGCCCGCTGCACATTACCTCCGATGAGCCTGGCCACTTCCGCCTGTTCGTCGAGGGCGAGACGATCGTCGACGCCGACTACCGTCTTTTCTACGTGCACCGCGGCATGGAGAAGGTTGCCGAGACGCGCCTGAACTATGACGCCGTGACGTTCCTCGCCGACCGCATCTGCGGCATCTGCGGCTGCGCCCACTCGGTGGCCTATGCCGAGGCCGTCGAGCGCGCCCAGGGCATTCATGTCCCGCCGCGCGCCCAGTACATCCGCGCCATCATGCTCGAGGTCGAGCGTCTGCACTCGCATCTGCTCAACATTGGCCTGGCGTCGCACTACACGGGCTTCGACTCCGGCTTCCAGCAGTTCTTCCGCGTCCGCGAGAAGTCCATGGACCTGGCCGAGAAGCTCTCCGGTCACCGCAAGACCTACGGCCTCAACGTCATCGGCGGCGTGCGTCGCGACATTTTGGCCGAGCAGAAGCTTTCTACGCTCACGACCATCCACCAGCTGCGCTCCGAGGTTCAGGAGCTCGTCGACGTCTTGCTCTCCACGCCCAACTTCATTGAGCGTACGAGCGGCATCGGCATCTTGGACCGCAAGATCGCACGTGACTTCTCGCCGGTCGGCCCGCTCATGCGTGGCTCGGGCTATGCCCGCGACGTGCGCTTTGACCATCCCTTCGACGGCTACGCCGATCCGGACGTCCAAAAGATGCACGCCGCCACGGCCGACACCTGCGATGCCTTCGGCCGTACCGCCGTTCGCATCCAGGAGGTCTACGATTCGATCGACATGATCGAGACCATGCTCGAGAACTGCCCGTCGGGCCCCATCCTCACCACGGATTGGGAGTACACCCCGCACAAGTACGCCATTGGCGCCACCGAGGCGCCGCGCGGCGAGGACGTGCACTGGGCCATGCTCGGCAATAACCAGAAGTGCTACCGCTGGCGCGCCAAGGCCGCCACGTACAGCAACTGGCCGGTCCTGCGCTACATGTTCCGCGGCAACACCGTGGGCGACGCGGCGCTGATCGTCGGCTCGCTCGACCCGTGCTACTCCTGCACCGACCGCGTGACGGTGACCGATGTCGCTGCCAGGCGCGACCACGTGCTCGACAAGGAGCAGTTCGAGAACGTCTGGCGCGACAAGTCGCCGCTTGCGGGCGAGGGCACCATGGCCGCTCCGCTCGATGAGGAGGCGCTCTAATATGCTGAAGCTTTGGAAGGTTAACGCCAAGGCCGGCGACGCGACGGTCAAGTACCCGTTTGCGCCGTTCCCCACCAACAAGGACATGCGCGGCAAGCCCGAGCACAATGCCGAGCTCTGCATCGCCTGCGGTGCCTGCGGCGTGGCGTGCCCGGCCGATGCCATTCGCATGGACACCGACCTTGCGGCCGATACCATTACCTGGTCGATCGACTACGGTCGCTGCATCTTTTGCGGCCGCTGCGAGGAGGCCTGCCCCATGGAGGCCATCAAGCTCACCGAGGAGTTTGAGCTGGCCGTCATGAGCAAGGACGACCTCACCAGCAAGAGCGTCTATACGCTCGAGCACTGCTCGCGCTGCGGCAAGCCGTTTGCCCCGCACAAGGAGATCGACTACGCCAAGTGCCTGCTGCAAAAGGCCGGCGGCATGGAGGCCGAGCAGGCCGCCCGTACCGTCGGTATGTGCCAGGAGTGCAAGCGTGAGCTCGACGCCCTGCGCGCCGCCTCGGCCGTAAAGACCGGCAACGCGCACGGTATGGCTGCCAACGAGACACTTGCGTCCGGCGAGCCTCAGGGCCCCGGCATGGAGTATCTGGGCGGCCACGGCGTGAACCCGGAGTATATCGACCGCGAGCTCAACCCCGATGCGCCCGAGATTCCCGCCGGTCCGGCGCCGGTCGAGGGCATCATCATGGATTTTGATACGAAGGAGGAGTAACCATGGCCGAACCCACGCTTTTGCCCGAGCGGCTTCAGTACCGCCCGACCAAGATCGAGCTCGACGAGAGCATCGAGAAGGCCAAGGCGACCCTTCTTAAGAAGATCAAGCGCTCGGTGTACGTCTACCGTGTTGACTGTGGCGGCTGCAACGGCTGCGAGATCGAGATCTTCGGTTCCATCACGCCCGTCTTCGACGTCGAGCGCTTTGGCATCAAGGTCGTGCCCTCGCCCCGTCACGCCGATGTGCTGCTGTACACCGGTGCCGTGACGCGTGCCATGCGCATGCCGGCCCTGCGCGCCTTTGAGGCCGCACCCGATCCCAAGATCGTGGTGTCCTATGGCGCATGTGGCTGCACCGGCGGCATCTTCTACGACAACTACTGCGTCTGGGGCGGCACGGACAAGATTCTGCCGGTCGATGTCTACATCCCCGGCTGCCCGCCCAGCCCCGCGCAGACCATCTACGGCTTTGCCATGGCGCTCGGTCTGCTGGACCAAAAGCTCCACAGACGAATTTGTTCGTCTGTGGAGCTTTTTTGTTTGCCCACAGCGTGGTCAGAAAATGAAAAAAGAATGCAAAATGCGGTGCGCTTGAAAAAATGTCAGGACGGGATTTTTGTAAAAAATGTAGAATATCTTGCCGGAAACTGTGCATTCTCTCCAACAAAAACTGCCCAAACGTGTTGATATTGAGAAAAAAGCTTCACAAACGTTTACAAAAGGGTAACAGGTTGGTATACTTTATGGTGGTAAACGTAACAAGCCATGGAAGCTGAAAGGAGAACCTACCCGTGAATACTGCTGCACCGTCCCGTAAAAAACTGCTGAGCCTTGTGCTGACACTGGTGTTTATGCTCACCTGCCTGCCGGCGGCCTTGGCGGTTGATCTGAACGTGGACGCAGGCTTCTACTTCAAGCAGAGCCGCGGCGGCACCTGCACACTGGCATCCGCAGCCATGATGCTGCGCCGTCGTGCCTATTTTGACGGCCTGACCGACTGGTCCACTGTGACCGAGAACAGTGTCCGTTCCACAGCATGGTCCAACGGGCTTTCCCACAGCTTTACATATAAGGAGATGCAGGTGGGCTACGGCACACTGCCCTCCCGCAAACAGGAAAAAGTGCAGACCCTGATCACCCTGCTTTCGCAGCACCCGGAGGGCATCGTGCTGTATGACCGCGGCCAGCCCCATGCAGTGCTACTCACCGACTACACCAACGGCAACTTCTATTGCTCCGATCCGGCAGGCAACATCTCTTCCGGACGCATCCCGCTGGAAAACTCCAGCGTTTCGGTCAATAGGTCCTCCTGCTACTGGTATGTGGCATCAGATCACAACTCCATTGCTGCAGAGGCTGACGGCCTGCGTCTGGAAGGCATGAGCTACCCCATCAATGTCCGTGCGGGCAAGGGCATGGCGCTGACCGGCACTGCAAATGCTGCGCTGGGCACCACCCTGACCAATGTGCAGGTGGCAGTGCTGGACGAGAACGACCAGACGGTGTTCACTGCACAGGCGGCACCCAATACGGCGATCTTCTCCTTCAAGTCGCTGGACAGCTCCATCCGCTTTGGCGAACTGCCCGCAGGCAATTACACCTACATGGTGGTCGTGACCGATTCTCAGGGCGATAACCTCTGCTTTACCAGTGACTTCACGGTTTCGGATGGCTCGGCAAGCAGCGGCGTTTACTGGTCGGTGAAGGATACCGAGGGCACCAAGCTGCTGGACAGCATTCAGGAAGTTCAGGATGCTTTTGCAAATGCAACTGAGTCCACTCTGGGCTGGTTTGGCGGTCTATTCCGGTAAAATCATAAACGAAAAAAAAAGAAGTCCCGGAATACACTTCCGGGATTTCTTTTTTTGCTGTAATTTGTTGTAAAAAAGCTTATTTCAGGGTTCCGTCCAGTACCTGACTGTAATACCAGGGCTTTGGTGCGCGGAAGGTCTTGCCGCTGAGGAACTCGAAATCCGGCTGGTTGAAGCGGGGCATGGTGAGTTCCCATGCGCACAGGGCCTGATACTTGAGCTTCAGCTCGCGGTTGGCGGTGTTGTTGCCGTATTTGCTGTCGCCCAGAATGGGACAGCCGATGCTGGCCATGTGGGCGCGGATCTGATGGGTGCGGCCGGTGATCAGCTGCACCTTCAGCAGGGCCAGACGGCCGGAGACGGCGATGGTCTCGTACCGGGTCTCCACTTCCTTGGCACCGGGCTGCTTGT
>ENA-OPVL01002354-OPVL01002354.1-human-gut-metagenome-genome-assembly--contig:-NODE-2354-length-10090-cov-2.016941_pt1 | contig 10090 bp, 10 predicted proteins | sample MGYA00241496_ERZ501984 | MGnify/ENA primary metagenome ERZ501984 (study PRJEB25962, sample SAMEA2042986) | human gut metagenome | biome: human gut; feature: human-associated habitat; material: faeces... | reverse complement strand
AGCTCAGCAAGTCACTGGGAATGGAATTTGCTACAGCCGCCTTTCATAACTCGTACTACTTTCATAAGGACGACAATGTCATCACCAACAAGAACGAGGTGTGCGGTGACTTTGAGCAACTGATAGAATGGCAGTTGAAGGAGAATCACCCGAAGAGTTGGTTTCGTGCTTGGTTCAATATGGGACTGATAAATTATATTGAAGGGGGAAGGCGCATGCTGCCTTGTGAGGCGGGAAGTGCTAATTTCTTTATAGACCCGTTTGGTGATGTGTTTCCCTGTAACGGTCTGGAAGAGAAATATTGGAAGAAGTCGATGGGGAATATTCATGAAACTCCGGACTTTATGACTATTTGGACAAGCAAAAAGGCGGAGGAAGTACGTGCCATGGTGCGTAAATGCCCGAAAAATTGCTGGATGGTGGGCACAGCCTCTCCGGTGATGCATAAATATATAAAATATCCGTTGAAGTGGGCGTTGCAGAATAAACTTCGTTCCATGCAGGGAAAAACAGTCTGTCTGGATAAAAAATGGTGCGATGTAGGGCAAGATCCCTGCCAGGGAGATTTAAGGGAAAAGTTCTAGTATTCTAACTTACTTTTTCTTTTTTCCTGTAATCATCAGCCAAAGTGCCGAAAGGCATGACAGAATGATGATTCCGGCATATTGCAGTACTTCTTTTATGAAATTGAATATTTTCATTGGCTGATTGACATTTAATGTCGCAAATCTACTGTTTTTATTTTAAACTGCTTTATTCTTTATGAAGATTATTGTGACCGGTACCCGTGGCATTCCCGATGTGATGGGTGGTGTGGAAACGCATTGTGAGGAGCTTTTTCCGCGTATCGCAAGGAGGGGGGAGGATGTGACGGTTATCCGCCGGAAGAATTATGTGCATGACGGGTTGACGGAATGGAACGGTGTGAAACTGATAGATATAGAATCTCCTAAACAGAAATCGTTTGAAGCGATTGTTCATACGTTCAAGGCGGTGAATAAGGCAAAACAGTTGGGGGCGGATGTATTGCATATCCATGCCATCGGACCGGCATTGCTTGTACCGTATGCTAAAATGTTGGGACTGAAAGTGGTGTTTACCCACCATGGGCCGGACTATGATCGTGACAAATGGAGGATTATGGCCAAAATGGTTTTGAAATGGGGAGAGCGGATGGGATGCCTGTTTGCGGATGAGGTAATAGTCATCAGTGAGGTGATCCGCAATCTGATCAGACGGAAATATGGTAGAACCGAGCAGGTTCATCTGATTTATAATGGTGTGCCTTGTCCCGATTATACGAACTGTCCTGAGTATTTTAGGGAATTGGGGATAACTGAAAGAAACTACATATTGGGTATGTGCCGTTTTGTACCCGAAAAGAATCTTCATCATTTGGTGGAGGCTTTTCGGAGGGTGGATAAAAAAGGATGTCGGCTGGTGTTAGCCGGAGATACGGATTTTGAGGATGAATATTCGCGTGCATTGAAAAGGGAAGCGAGGGAAAACGGGGTGATACTGACCGGATTCGTGAAAGGGAAAAAACTACATTCACTTTTGACAAACGCCCGTTGTTATGTGTTGCCTTCGTCGCATGAGGGGCTTCCTATCGCTCTGTTGGAAGCCATGAGTTACCGGTTGCCTGTCATTGTGAGTGATATTCCCGCCAATAAAGAAATGGGGCTGGATGCCAGCTGTTATTTTGAAACCGGTAATATAGAGCAGTTGGCTGATAGATTACAGGAAATAATAGATGGGGATTTTAAACAGGTACATTACGATATGGAAAAGTATGGATGGGATGGAATAGCTCTCCGGGGGGCTGATGTTTATGAAAATCTGAAAAAATGAGAACACTTTCATTGATCGGGCTGATGGTGCTTCTGTTGTGTCCGTCTGCTTTGAGAGCCCAGTTTGTGTATGGAACGACAGGTTTGCTTCACATGCCGACAGGGGAGATGCAGCGTGACAAGACTTTTATGTTTGGCTGCGCTTTTCTGGATACGGAAGCGACACCGGGGCATTGGAGTTATGATACGGGTAATTATTTTATTAATATAACCATTTTTCCTTGGTTGGAAGTAGGATATACCTGTATTTTGCATAAGGCTCCTTATGGCAGTACGTATTATCCGGAATCAGTCTGGGACAAATATTGCAATCAGGATCGTCAATTCTCGGGCAGGTTGCGCCTTTGGAAAGAAGGCTGGTGGAAGGAATGGACTCCTCAGATTGTGTTAGGAGCGAACGATCCCGGTACCAATGACAGGACTTCTGAAAAGGATTATGGTATCGGTATGACTGGTAGTGCATCCGGAAACGGTCATTGGCAGCGGTATTATCTGGCTGTTACAAAACATCTGTCTATTAGAAATACAGGAGAGTTAGGTATCCATTTGGCATACGTCTATAACAAACGGACAGATTATCATTTGAATGGTCCTGCCATAGGTGCTAATTTCCGCTTTCAATTACTCGGCAATCAGCCTTTGATGAAAGCCGTTAATAAACTGAACCTTATGGCTGAATATGATGTCCGTACAATGAATATAGGTGCTGAATACAGCTTTTGGAAAGATTATATCAATGTCGTGATAGAGCTCAACCGCTGCCGTTACTTCTCCGGCGGACTGGTTTTTAAAGTTCACCTGAAAGAATAAAAGGAGTGGCTGTCAGTCTTTGATTTTCTTTTTATACACTTCCCCTCTGCTCATTACTTCCTTAACGAAATTGTAGGTTTCCACCCCTCGAAAGTATCCATTCTTACAAACCGGATCATTGAAATATTCTTCATTACTTTTAAGCAGAATATAGTTATCTACGCTGTTGTTCCATACATATTTATTCTTGCCGTATTTTTCAGCCAGTGCCATGGCATCCAGTACGTGTCCTATTCCGGCGTTATAAGCCGCCAAGACAAATTTCATCCGTTCGTTTTCATCTTTTATTGCGTTGAAAGAACGGGAAGTGGCAGCAATATATTTCACGGCGGCCTTTATACTCTCTTCCGGATTCTGTTCTTTACCGGGAGGAACTCCCATAGCACGCGCCGTCCGGGGCATGAGCTGCATTAATCCTTTCGCGCCTGCCCATGATACGGCTGTTGTATCAAAGTTTGATTCCGTATAGGCCAGGGAAGCTAAAATACGCCAATCCCAATCTATATCTTTGGCATATTTCTTGAATAGAGTGTCGAAGTGTGAAATCTTTCCGTCTTTGATGGACAAGATGGAACCGTGAGGTGTCCGTTTGCTTATTTCAAAATAACGCTTGCTACTGGCCTGATAGGCAGGAGAAGTCATATTTTCCTGATGCCATTTAGTAGCAGCTTCACCTAGTAGCGGTGAGGTCTTACGTACGGCCCATGAGGCACGTTGGTCAAAACTGACAGCCAGGTCAATATTCAGATTGGGGTAATAAGTCTTGTTTAATTTGGCAAGGTCGTTATCACAGATGGCATAATCTATCTCACCATTGGAAACCTGCATGATTAAATCCTCGGTGGTGATGCTGTCATTATCGACTTCGTGTATCAATATACCGCCACCCAGTTCTTTATCCAGATTGATGAGACGTTCCAGATACTTTCCTGGTTTTACATAGACCTCTTTCCCGATTAATTCTGTCACATTATTCAGTGCTTTCTTCTTTTTTTGAGTATTACGTTGTACCAATACCTGATGGGTGATGATATCTTCCCCGCAAAACTCTACACTGTCTTTGAACTCTTTGGTGACAGGCAGATTATAGGCTATCAGGTCTCCTTCTCCTTGTAATAGTTTATGAACCAGGTCACGTGCATTCTGTGCTACTTTTATTTTCAGTTTTACGTCCAATGAACGGGCAAACTGATCGGCCAGCTCATACTGGAATCCCATAGGCTCGCCCCGATAGTCGAAATAAGAAGTGGAACTGTTCAGTGTCAGGACTACTAATTCTCCGCTGTCTTTTATTTGCGGCAAATCATAATTTGTCACTTCGGCAGATTGTTGCCGGTTACGGCACGCTGTCATGCATATACAGGCAAGAACTAATAGCCAGACATTTTTCATCTTCCTAAAATCTTTTCAATATATAGTTTAAGGATTTCAATGGCCTTTTGGTTGTTGCCTCCATTGGGGATAATAATGTCGGCATATTGTTTGGTAGGCTCTATGAATTCGTCATGCATCGGTTTCAGAATGTTCCGGTATTTGTCTATCAGCATTTCCAAGGGGTGGCCGCGTTCCACCATGTCGCGGGTAATCACACGCAGCAAACGTTCGTCGGGTTCGGCATCCACAAAAATCTTTAAGTCCATCAAGTCTCGTAACTCTTTATCATAGAGACTCATGATACCTTCCACAATGATGACTTCCTTTGGCTCTACACGAACTGTTTCGGGCAGGCGTGTACATACTAGATAAGAATAGGTGGGCTGCTCAATGGGATGCCCTTTGCGCAGGTCGGCAATCTGTTGTTCAAAGAGCGGCCAGTCAAAAGCATCGGGATGGTCGAAATTGGTTTGTTTACGTATTTCCAAGGGAATGGATGACTGATCGTTATAATATGAATCTTGTGGAATGACTGCAACGGAACCTGGGGGCAGGCTCTCTATGATTTTTCTAACTACAGTGGTCTTTCCTGAACCGGTTCCGCCGGCTATACCAATAATTATCATAATAATAGAATGTATTTTAAAACAAAACTGTTACTTTTGCATCAGGTTAAATACTTTAGCCCTGTGTCGATTACAAAAGTAGGATAATTAATTAAAATATCAAGTATGGTTAAGCACATTGTTTTATTTAAATTGAAAGAAACTCTTTCACAGGAAGAAAAATTGAAAGTGATGAATGATTTTAAAGCGGCTATTGAAGCTTTGCCGGCCAAGATAGGTTTTATCCGTCATATATTTGTGGGACTGAATGCCAATTCTGCTGAAAAATGGGATATTTGTCTGGATAGTGAATTCGATACGCTGGCAGATGTCAATGCCTATGCCGTTCATCCGGATCATGTAGCTGCAGCCGGCCTTTTGAAGGAGGTTAAGGCTGATCGTGCTTGTGTGGATTATGAATTCTAAAAGATAGCCTATGAAAAAGATAATCAATCCCTGGAAAGGGATGGAAGGATATAATTGCTTTGGCTGTGCTCCCAACAATGAAGCCGGAGTGAAGATGGAATTTTATGAGGATGGGGATGAGGTAATTAGTATATGGAAACCTCAGCCACAGTTTCAGGGATGGATTGATACGTTGCATGGCGGTATTCAGGCGGTGCTGCTGGATGAGATTTGTGCATGGGTGGTTTTGCGTAAACTACAGACTACCGGTGTTACGTCCAAAATGGAAACCCGCTATATGAAACCTGTTAATACCAACGATTCGCATATCGTATTGAAGGCTTCCATAAAGGAGAGGAAGCGCAATATCGTATTTGTAGAAGCGGCTATTTATAATAATAAGGAGGAACTTTGCACCAAGGCGCTGTGCACTTATTTCACTTTTTCTCAAGAGAAGGCAAAGGAAGAAATGCATTTCTTGAACTGCGAGGTGGAGCAAGATGAGATAATACCTTTAATTTGAAAGAAAAAACAAAGTTTTTGCGATAATTATTTGCTGATATTAAATATAAACTTTATTTTTGTCGCAAGTAAAAAGAAAAGACTATGGTTAGAACTGCTACACATCATCATCATTTTCCTAACGAATAATTCGGTGGGCTAAGGTGATATTGTAGTATAATGATATAGGGCTTGCCGAAAACGGTAAGCCCTTTTTATTGCCGGTTAATAATTAAAAACAGATAGAATCATGCTTAGAATTGCAGTACAGTCAAAAGGCCGTTTGTTTGAAGAGACAATGGCATTATTACAAGAGGCAGATATTAAAATCTCCACTTCTAAAAGAATTCTTTTAGTACAGTCGTCTAATTTTCCGATCGAAGTTCTTTTTCTTCGCGATGATGATATTCCTCAGTCGGTGGCTGGTGGAGTGGCTGATTTAGGGATCGTAGGCGAGAATGAGTTTGTAGAGAGAAAAGAGGACGCTGAGGTGATTAAACGTTTGGGGTTCAGCAAGTGCCGTTTGTCATTGGCTATACCTAAAGATGTGGACTATCCAGGTTTGTCTTGGTTTGAAGGACGTAAGATTGCGACTTCTTATCCCGGCATTTTGAAAGATTTCATGGATCGGAATGGCATTCATTCTGATATTCATGTCATTACCGGTTCGGTAGAGATTGCTCCGGGAATCAGTTTGGCTGATGCTATTTTTGATATTGTCAGTTCGGGATCTACTTTGGTAAGCAATAGCTTGAAGGAAGTGGAAGTGGTTATGAAAAGTGAGGCGTTGCTGATAGGCAATAAGAATATGTCTGAGGAGAAGAAAGAGATTCTGAACGAACTCTTGTTCCGTATTGAAGCGGTGAAAGCTGCCGAAGACAAGAAATATGTCTTGATGAATGCTCCGACAGAGCGTTTGAAAGAAATTATCGAAGTGCTGCCGGGTATGAAGAGTCCTACTGTGATGCCATTGGCACAAGAAGGATGGAGTTCGGTACATACAGTGCTTGACGAGAAGCGTTTTTGGGAGATCATCGGAAAACTGAAAGCATTGGGCGCGGAAGGTATTTTGGTATTGCCCATTGAGAAAATGATATTATAGCCGGTCTATACGTCAGGCGAGATTTGTAAACTTATAAAAGAATACATGTATGAAGAAAATAATATATCCTGAAAAGAAAGACTGGATGGAAATTCTCCGTCGTCCGGCATTGAATACAGACACGCTGCGCAATACGGTTAAAGAAGTGCTGGATAAAGTGAAGATGGAAGGAGATAAAGCGGTGAGGGAATATGAAGAACGTTTTGATAAGGTGAAACTGGACTCACTGGGGGTTACTGAAACGGAAATTGCTGAAGCGGAAAAGGAGGTACCCATTGAATTGAAGGCAGCTATCATGCTGGCACAGAAAAATATTCATACTTTTCATAGTTCTCAGCGGTTTGAAGGGAAAAAGGTGCAGACCGTACCCGGGGTAACTTGTTGGCAGAAGGCGGTTGCTATTGAAAAGGTGGGCTTGTATATTCCCGGAGGCACGGCGCCTTTATTTTCTACCGTATTGATGTTGGCTACTCCGGCACAGATTGCAGGTTGCAAGGAAATCGTACTTTGTACTCCTCCTGATAAAGAAGGAAAGGTTCATCCTGCTATCTTGTATGCGGCAAAATTGGCCGGGGTAAATAAAATATTCAAAGCAGGAGGGGTGCAGGCCATCGCTGCTATGGCATACGGAACGGAAAGTGTGCCTAAGGTTTACAAGATATTCGGTCCGGGAAATCAGTATGTCACGGCTGCCAAACAGCTTGTGAGCTTGCGTGATGTGGCGATAGATATGCCGGCAGGACCTTCGGAAGTAGAAGTTTTGGCTGACGAAACAGCTAATCCGATTTTTGTCGCCGCCGACTTGTTGAGCCAGGCAGAACACGGAGTGGACAGTCAGGCTATATTAATTACGACCTCTGTCGAATTGCAACAAGCTGTAAAGGTGGAAGTGGAACGCCAACTGGCCTTACTGCCACGTAAAGAGATTGCCGAAAAGTCTCTTGCCAATAGCAAACTGATTGTAGTGGACAGCATGACAGAAGCCATTGAATTGACCAACGCGTATGCTCCCGAACATCTTATCATAGAAACCGAGGATTATCTTTCCGTGGCAGAACGTATCGTGAATGCCGGTTCCGTATTCCTGGGTTCTCTTACTCCGGAGAGTGCGGGAGATTATGCTTCGGGCACAAACCATACCCTGCCGACAAACGGCTATGCCAAAGCATACAGCGGTGTCAGCCTCGACAGCTTTATCCGCAAGATAACTTTTCAGGAGATAAAGCCGGAAGGATTAAATATCATCGGCCCTGCCATCGAGCTGATGGCTGCCAATGAACAGCTGGATGCGCATAAGAATGCTGTGAGTGTGAGACTGGGGCAGTTGGAAAATGGAAATGGAAATTGAAAGTTGAAAATTGAGAGCTGATGGCTTAAAGTAATTTTAATCGTAAATTGTCAAATCATAAATAACATGGTGAAAACATTACAAGAACTTACCCGTCCGAATATCTGGCGTCTGAAGCCTTATTCTTCAGCACGTGATGAATATAATGGTGCTGCGGCATCCGTTTTTCTCGATGCAAACGAGAATCCTTATAACATGCCGCACAACCGTTATCCCGACCCCATGCAGCGGGAGTTAAAGACAGAATTGTCTAAAATTAAAAAGGTGAGTCCCGATTCCATCTTCTTAGGGAATGGCAGTGACGAAGCTATCGATTTGGTGTTCCGTGCTTTTTGTGAACCCCGTGTGGACAATGTAGTGGCTATCGACCCTACCTACGGCATGTATCAAGTCTGTGCCGACGTTAATGATGTGGAGTACCGCAAGGTGCTGCTCGATGAGGATTTCCAGTTCTCTGCCGACAAGCTTTTGGCTGCTGCGGATGAGCATACCAAACTGATTTTTATCTGCTCTCCCAACAATCCTACCGGCAATGACCTGCTCCGTAGCGAGATTGAAACGCTGATTCGCCAGTTTGATGGGTTGGTGATACTGGATGAGGCATACAATGACTTCTCCGAAGCACCTTCCTTCCTCGAAAATTTGAATCGGTATCCGAATCTCATTGTACTGCAAACCTTCTCCAAAGCATGGGGATGTGCTGCCATCCGTCTGGGCATGGCATTTGCCTCACCGGAGATTATCGGCATCCTCAGTAAGATAAAATATCCCTATAACGTGAACCAGCTGACACAGAAGCAGGCAGTGGAAATGCTTCACCGCTATTATGAAATAGAACGTTGGGTGAAGACCTTGAAAGAAGAACGGGAGAATCTGGAAGCCGAGTTCGCCGCACTGCCATGTACGGTGAAGATGTTCCCTTCCCATGCCAATTTCTTCCTGGCCCGTGTGACGGATGCCGTGAAGATTTACAATTATCTGGTAGGCAAGGGTATCATTGTCCGCAACCGTAACTCCGTGTCACTCTGCGGAAATTGCCTGCGGGTGACGGTGGGAACGAGAGGAGAGAATGAAAAATTGATTGAAGCGCTGAAGGAATATATGTAGAAGGAGTTAAAGGGAGTAAAAGGGGGGTAAAGGGATTAAAAGGGAGTTAAAGGCCGATACTGCTGTTCTATACAAGTAATGCTTATGCAAGCAGAACTACTGGCCTCTAACTCCTCTAACTCCTCTAACTCCTCTAACTCCTCTAACTCCTTCTACCTCCTTCTAACTCCCGATAACTCCCTTTATTCCCTCAAAAAAAATATCCTTTAAAATGAAGAAACTACTTTTTATAGACCGTGACGGGACTTTAGTCATTGAGCCGCCCATTGATTATCAGCTGGACTCCCTGGAGAAGCTGGAGTTCTATCCGAAAGTGATGCGCAATCTTGGCTTCATCCGCAGCAAGCTGGATTTTGATTTTGTAATGGTGACCAATCAGGACGGTCTCGGCACCGCCTCCTTTCCGGAAGAGACCTTCTGGCCGGCACACAACCTGATGATGAAGACATTGGAAGGCGAAGGCATCACCTTCGACGACATCTGCATAGACCGCAGCATGCCCGACGACAATGCACCGACCCGCAAGCCGCGTACCGGAATGCTTGCCAAATACCTCGATAACCCGGACTACGATTTGTCCCACAGTTTCGTCATTGGCGACCGGCCTACGGATGTGGAACTGGCAAAGAATCTGGGCTGCCGTGCCATTCTTCTGCAAGATGACACGGCATCATTGAAACCCGTTTCCGAAGGTGGCGGTGCCGCTTGTGACGGACTTGAAGATTACTGCGCCCTCGCCACCAGGGATTGGGATAAGGTTGCCGAATTCCTCTTTGCCGGTGAGCGTACGGCGGAAGTACGTCGTACTACCAAGGAGACAGATATATACGTATCCTTGAATCTGGATGGTAACGGGCATTGTGACATCGCGACCGGACTGGGCTTCTTCGACCACATGCTGGAGCAGATAGGCAAGCACGGCGGCATGGACCTCACCATCCGTGTGAAAGGCGACCTCGAAGTGGACGAGCACCACACCATCGAGGAT
>ENA-OPVL01002351-OPVL01002351.1-human-gut-metagenome-genome-assembly--contig:-NODE-2351-length-10100-cov-3.484221_pt1 | contig 10100 bp, 7 predicted proteins | sample MGYA00241496_ERZ501984 | MGnify/ENA primary metagenome ERZ501984 (study PRJEB25962, sample SAMEA2042986) | human gut metagenome | biome: human gut; feature: human-associated habitat; material: faeces... | reverse complement strand
GCCTCCACAATCGCCTCGGGGGTGGCGAAGTTCGGTTCGCCAACACCGAAGCCGATGATGTCAATGCCCTGCGCCTTCATGGCCTTGGCCTTCATGTCGACGGCCAGAGTGGCGCTCGGCGCGACCTTGTCGATGCGGTTGGAAAGTGGGAGTCTCGTCTGATCTGTAGGCATGGCTCCATGCTACTGCCAAACACTAACAACATGCCCCCGGTGCAAGACCGATGCGCCGGCATATGAGACGGCCGCAATGGCCGGAATCTGCCCGCGAGGCACCAGGCCGGCAATCACACGAGCACGAGATTGTCGCGGTGCACGAGCGGGTGCGCATATTCCTCGCCAAGCAGGCGGCGCAGCTGTGCGGTGTTGCGTCCGAGCATATTCGGAATCTCCTCGGAATCGTAACCGGCAAGGCCGCGCGCCAGATGATTGCCCGCCTCGTCGTCGATCCACACCGGGTCGCCGGCGGCGAAATCACCACGCGATTCGAGCACACCCGCAGCAAGCAGACTCGCCCGTCCGCCGCGCACCGCCTTGGCCGCGCCGGAATCGGCCACGAGCACTCCACGCGGATGGGCCGCGAATTTGATCCACAACCTGCGCGCCGAACCGCGTTGCTTCACCGGAGCGAATGCCGTGCCCACCTCATCGCCCATGAGTGCCGGACCGGCGTTGCGGGCGGCGGTGATGCCCTCCTGCGACAGCGTCACCGAATCGGTTCGCATATAGGTGATGTAGCCGTTCTCGTACAGGCTTTGGGCCGCGCGCATCACGGCGCGAGCACCCATGCCGAGGCGATTGCCGGCGGTCTGCTGCAGGGTCGAGGTGGTGAACGGCGGCTGCGGGCGGCGGCGGTACGGCTTGGTTTCCATCGACATCACAGTGAAATCGGCGGTCTTCAGCGCCGAAGCCACGGCGGTGGCACCAGCCTCATCAAGCTGGCGAACGTTCGCCGCGAACCCGTCCGGGGTCAGCTGGCCGTCGGCACCGAAATCCTTGGAGCCGGCGAGTCGCTTGCCGCCGAGCGTGATCATGCGGGCGGAGAATTCGGCACGCTCCCCCAGCGCGTCAGGCGCGGACAGCGTGGCGACGATATCCCAGTACGGCGCGCGCTTGAACGCCATGCGTTCGCGCTCGCGTTCCACGATCAGGCGGGTGGCCACGGACTGCACGCGGCCGGCGGACAGGCCTGGGCCCACCTTGCGCCACAGCACCGGCGACAGCTCATAGCCGTACAGACGGTCGAGGATGCGGCGGGTCTCCTGTGCGTCGACCATATTGCCATCCACATCGCGCGTGTTGTTCAGGGAGGCGTTGATGGCGTTCTTGGTGATCTCGTGGAACACCATGCGCTTGACCGGCACCTCGGGTTTCAAGGTCTGCACCAAGTGCCACGCGATGGCCTCGCCCTCGCGATCCTCATCAGTCGCCAGATAGAGTTCATCGGCGTTCTTCAGGGCCGATTTGAGTTCGCTGACCGTACGCTTCTTGTCGCCGTCGACAATGTAATACGGCTTGAACCCGTCGTTGACGTCCACGCCGAACTTGCCGAACTTGGCCTTGTCTGCCGCGGGCACCTGGCTGGGCTGCGCGAGGTCTCGGATATGGCCGACCGACGCCATGACGGTGTACCCCTTGCCCAGGTAGTCACCGATCTTGTGGGCCTTGGTCGGAGACTCCACAATCACCAGTTTGGTAGCCATACCCACTCCTTATGTATTGCGCGAAACACACGACGTTTCTGGCGTCATAATACTCATGAATCATGTCCAACTGCCAAATTCCGCCGTTGTGCCGGGCAAATTCGGCCGTTCGCACCCCATGTTTTACCGTTTGGGCGGTGCCGGCGGAGCGCCGATCAGACCCAGCCGGCTTAAGGGCGCTGCAGTGATCTGACGCAGGGCCAGCAACAGTCCGAATGCGAGCATGGCCACACCCGCAATGCCCACAACAGCGCTGACATTCGCCCCCTGAACCGCCCAGCTGGCGCTGACATTGAGCCCCGGCACCACCTGCCAGATCACATAACCGCTGTAGGCGAGCAACAGCAGGCCCCCGGTAATCAGCACGCTGCCGACGATTTGCACGCTCACTGAGGAGACGCGGCGACCCGGCTCGTCCATGCCGGACTTGCGCGTAACTGCCAGAGCGAGCAGGGCCAATCCCGCCACCAGCAGGATGGACATCGCCACATCCGAAGGGCGATGCCATTGTCCGTATATCACGGAGACACCGACGGTCACCGCCCAAACCACGCCGATGACGCCCGCCAAAGCTCGAACCGCACGAGGCACGGTAAGCAGCAGAATCACCGCACAGGCTGCGGCCAGCATCGTGTGACCGGAAGGCGCGGAATTAGCGGCAGGAGATTCAGTGTTGATGATGAACGGACGCGGCAACAGACCCTTGATACGGGTGACGGCCAAGCAGACCACGGCGAACACGGCGATTTGCCCGGCCAACCACCAGCGGCGTCGAATCAGCGCCGTAATAATGCCGATTGCGGCAATTGTGCAGCTGACAGCGATAACCAGCCAGGATTGTGCGACGGCGTTCATCACGCCGGTGGCCCAGGACGGTACATCGTTGTGCAGGTTTTTCCAGACCAGTTCGTCGTACGATTGTCCGTTTTCGGTAAACACGCACCCCCACCACACGCCGAAGCCGATAGCGATCAGGAGCAGACCGAATACCACGCACAGTACGCGGCTGGAGATTCGCGGGCGCACGGTAAGCGGGTCAAGCCGGGCCAAGCCGCGGTCGATATCAGATGCCCCATCCGCATCGTCCATGTCCAGCGGCCTGAAATCCCGTAAGGAGCCTGATGTGGATACCGATGCATCTGAACCGGAGACCGGGCCGAGCGCAGCCAATGGGTCAACAACGTTCGACGACGAGTCAGGCTGCGCTGCGCCTGAGCCGACCAGATTGACCGCCGCATGCGGGTCGCGAATTCTAGGGGTCTGTGCGTCATTCATACGTTCGACTGTACGGCCGCGCCCCGGACAGGGGACCACGCTAGTGCCAGCTCACAGCCAAATCCGCACATAAAGAAAACCTCCACACACCCGTCAGAGGCCACTTACCCTTGCTGCATTCCTGCCCTGGGGGAGTTGGGTGACATAGCGCCGCGTGGAGGCTGGGGATAAGTCTATGGAGACGTATGGACCAGCGCAGCGACACGAAACGTGCGCGCCGGGTCGCACGGCAGACCAACCAGCGCATTCAGGCAATATTCATGCAACATCAAGAAGCGTGCCCAATTGTAAGAATTCCGGAAAAAATACCGGCATAAATGCGTGTGGTTACGCTCACGTCAAACGATTGTTCAAGGCCAACAGTTACGGTGGACACCATGGCTTCTTATACTCGTCGTGCACATTCGGGAGGCAATGGCCCCGCTCTGAGGCAACCGCGCACCGCGCAAAGCAGAGCCGGCCACTCCGCACAGGAGGGCCCCTATACGCCCCAGGAGAGCCGTTCCCGCCACGCAAGCCACAAGGCTTCCAATAGCCATCGAGCCCCGAACAGGAAGAAAAAGAACACAGGAAAAGGCAAGCACCGTGTACTGAAATGGGTGCTGGGCATCTTCTTCTCCCTGATTGGACTGGGCTTGCTGGCCGGTATCGCAGTATTCGCATACCTGTACACCACCACCGAGGTCCCGCAACCCGAAAAGTTCGCGTTGGCCGAGAAAACCACCGTGTATTACGCGGACGGCACCACCGCGATCGGCTCCTACGCGGAGCAGAATCGTGAAATCATCTCTTGCGAGGGGCTGCCGGACTACATCGGCAACGCGATTGTGGCGTCCGAAAACCGTACGTTCTACACGGATAAAGGCCTTGATCTGAAGGGCATCGCCCGCGCATTCATTAATAATGTGACCAAGGGCACGCGCCAAGGTGGTTCCACCATCACTCAGCAGTATGCCGAGCGGTATTACATGGGCGAAACCACATCCTATGTGGGCAAGGCACGCGAGGCCATCATGGCCATCAAAATCGCGCAGACCGAATCCAAGGACGAGGTGCTGTGCAATTACATGAACACCATCTATCTGGGCCGCAACTCCTACGGTATCCAGGCAGCGGCCAAGGCATACTTCAATAAGGACGCCAAGGATCTGACGCTGTCTGAGGCGGCGATGATCGCCGGCATTATTCCGTCACCGTCCACGTGGGATCCGGCCGATAACGCCGATATGGCCAAATCGCGCTTCAAGCGTGTGCTGAACATCATGCAGGAGGATGGTTACATCACTGCCAAGCAGCACACTGATGCCAAGTTCCCGCAGACCGCCGCGGTGGCGCAGCAGAACGAATACGCGGGGCCGAACGGTTATCTGTTGGATATGGTGCGCCGTGAGCTGGTGCAGTCCAAGGCCTTTACCAAAGAAGATTTGGATACTGGCGGATACAAGATCATCACCACCATCGACAAGAGCAAGCAGGATCTTATGCAGTCCATCGGCGACACCCGTCTGGACGACATGCCTGAATCCCTGCAAATCGGCGGCATAGCGCTGGACCCGAAGACCGGTGAAGTATTGTCCGTATACGCCGGTTCAGATTATCTGTCCAAGCAGCTCAACAATGCCGATCAGGCCGTATTCGAACCGGGTTCGACTATGAAACCGTTCGCTTTGCTGGGGGCCGCGCAATCCGGCGTCAGCTTCGATACATTGTTCAACGGCAATTCCCACCAGCACTTCACCGGCTTGGATCAAGAGGTGAACAACGCTCTGGAGAACAACTGGGGCAACATCAATCTGTATCAGGCCACCGCCAACTCGGTGAACACGGTGTTCATGAACGTCAATGAGCATCTGACGCCGAAGCGCACGGCCGCAATCGCCCATGAAGCGGGCATTCAGGGCGATATCGATGAAAACTCCATGTACAACGTGCTGGGCATCAACGCCCTGACCGTGTGGGATTTGGCGCAAGGCCATTCGACCATCGCCAACAATGGCGTGAAGAACACCTTGCACATGGTGTCCAAAGTGCTTGATTCCAACAATAGGGACATGTACAACGCGCCCAGCAACGGCACCAAGGTGTTCGATGCCAACGACTGCGCTTTGGTACAGAAGGCCATGCAGGGCACCACCACGTACGGTACGGCGGCCGGCACATCCAGCATGTTGGGCCGACCCGTCGCCGGCAAGTCCGGTACCGCCAACGACGAAATGGCTTCGTCGTTCGTGGGATACACCCCCAGCATGATGAATGTGTGGGCTATCTGGAACCCGGACGATAAGGGCAATCCGCAAGTGGTGCCAGCCTTCTCCGGATACGGCGTCTCTTCCACTGGATACCCCGCCCACCTGTTCCAGGAGTTCATGGCTCAGGCCTTGCAAGGCACCGAGGCGGAGCAGTTCCCGACCGCTAAAGACAACGGCAAGATCGGCGGCTCCGACGGCACTTGGGGCTTGGGCAAGGGACAGAGCAGCGGCCTGTCCAACAACACCAACAAGCAGTCCACCGAAGACGCGCAGAAGCAGGCTGAGCAGGACGCACAGCAGAAGGCGGCCGAAGAGGAAGCCAAGAAGCAACAGCAGGCTCAGGAGTTCGCCCAGCAGTGCCTCGCCAATCCGAGCTATTCCACCGAGTGCCCGAATTATCCCGGCACCACTACCGGCGGAGATGGCAACGCCGGCAACAATACCGGCGGTGACAACGGGAACAATACCGGCAACGATAATGGTAATTCCGGAGGCACCGGCGGGAACACCGGCACCAACGGCGTCACCCAGTAGTAAGTAAAACACAGACAACAAGGCTCCCTCTGATGCAATCAGAGGGAGCCTTGTTTTTGCTCTGCTAGCGCTCAGCGCTTGCGCTGGAAACGGTTGATGGCGGAGATAATCGACTTCAGGGCGCTAGTGGTAATCGACGAATCGATGCCGACGCCCCACACGATCTGCGCGTCATCGGCCTCGCCGACCTGGCATTCCACGTACGAGGCGGCCATGGCGTCGGTGCCGACGGACATGGTGTGCTCCACGTAATCCATAATCGAGGCGTCAACGCCAAAGTTGGAAATGGCGTTGAGGAAAGCGGCGATCGGACCGTTGCCGATGCCGGAGACCTCGCGCTCCACGGGCGCATCGACCCCGACGTTCACGCCGCGGTCGAGCAGACGAGCCTTGAGCACGGTGTCGGAGCCATCCTCACCGGAGCTGACGGCCACCTTGAGCAGCTTCAAGCGGCCCCACGGCACGAGCGAGGCGTCATGAGTATCGCCCACAACCACACCGGCGGCGGTCATGCCGGACTGTTCGACCGGCAGGTACTCGTCCTTGAACAGACGCCAGATATCCTCGTCCTTGACTTCCTTCTTGGTCGTGTCAGCGTAGTTCTGCACGATCTTGTCGAATTCGATCTGCAGACGCTTGGGCAGGTCAAGATTGTGGTTGGTCTTGAGCAGGTAGGCCATGCCGCCCTTGCCGGACTGCGAGTTGACGCGAATGATGGCTTCGTACGTACGGCCGATGTCCTTCGGGTCGATCGGCAGGTACGAGCCACACGAAGCTGTCCAGATCGGCGCCAGCACGGTCGGCGGCCACCTGACGGGCCTCAAGACCCTTCTTGATGGCGTCCTGATGCGAGCCGGAGAACGCAGTGAACACGAAGTTGCCGGCGTACGGGTGACGCTCGGAAATCTTGATCTGGTTGCAGTACTCAACCGTCTTGCGAATCTCGGGCACGTTGGACAGGTCAAGCTGCGGGTCGATGCCTTGGGTGAGCCAGTTGAGGCCCAGCGTGACCAAGTCGACGTTGCCGGTACGCTCGCCGTTGCCCAGCAGGCAGCCTTCCACGCGGTCGGCGCCGGCCAGCACGGCCAGCTCGGTGGCGGCCACGCCCATGCCTTCGTCGTTGTGCGGGTGGAGGGAGAGCACCACGGAGTCACGGTCGTCGAGGTGGGTGGAGACGTACTCCACTTCGTCGGCGAACACGTTCGGCGTGGTCATTTCCACGGTGGCGGGCAGGTTGATGATCATCGGGTGCTCGGGAGTCGGCTTGATAACACCGATCACGGCGTTGCACACCTCGACGGCGTACTCCGGCTCGGTGCCGGTGAAGGATTCCGGCGAGTACTCGTAGTACAGGTCGATGCCCTTGGCCTCGTTCTCGAGGTCCTTGCACAGTTCGGCGGCGTCGGTGGCGAGCTTCTTGATCTCCTCCTTGTTCTTGCGGAACACGACCTCGCGCTGCAACACAGACACGGAGTTGTAGAAGTGCACGATGGCGCGCTTGGCACCCTTGAGCGCCTCGTAAGTGCGGCGGATGAGGTGCTCGCGGCACTGGGTGAGTACCACGATGGTCACGTCGTCCGGAATCAGCTCACGCTCGATGAGCATACGGATGAAGTCGAAATCGGTCTCGGAAGCGGACGGGAAGCCCACCTCGATCTCCTTGAATCCCATGGAGACGAGCAGGTTCCAGAAACGCAGCTTGCGCTCGGAATCCATCGGGTTGACGAGGGCCTGATTGCCGTCGCGAAGATCGACGGAGCACCAGCGCGGCGCGCGCTGCAGTCGCTTGCCCGGCCACGTACGCTCCGGGTAATCAAACGGGATCTGCTTGTCGTAGGCGGCGTACTTGTTGTACGGCATACGACTCGGCTTCTGCGGATCGCCGATGAATCGCGCCGGAGGCAGCAGCGGGTCGTTGTTCCCCCCATTGGACGCTGCGGCTACCGCTGCGAGATCAAAAACGGATGATTGATCCTGACCCATTGTTCCTCCTTTACTGTGTGAACCATTCATACAATCGCTTATTGGATATTCGTTTACGCATTGGTAACATGCATAACTTCCTCTATCCTAGCGACGGCCCATTCCAACATCCCGTTCATCTCACAATACGCCAGCACACTTAGCGTTCCGACGCAGCACTACTACTTACAGCTATGCGTGGGGGCGCATGGGCGACGTCCTCGCGTTCTTCGACTGGGAGCACAGCGCGAACGGGCCCACCGAGGCCATCAACGGAAGGCTCGAGACCCTCAGGGGCATAGCCCTGGGATTCCGCAAACCTCGACAACTACATCACCAGAAGCCTGCTGCACGCCGGCGGCTTCAGACACGCCATCCAAACCCACCTCTGACACATGCCCCTACACGCCAAAATCGGAAGAGCCCGATAACCTGCTATACGACGAGGATGCCACCTATTCCGCATTCAGGCCGTATCAGCAGAATTGATGTATTGACCGGTTTTATGGTCGTCACCGCTTCTTCACCAACGAGCGGATGACGGCCATAAAACCGAGGCTCATGGCACCGGACAGCACTGCGAATACCTGCGGGCGGCGCAATTCGTTACGCATGCTGATGGCACCGGTCACGCAGTGGTCCTCGAACCAGACGCGCACCTCGTTGCTGGAGTATCGGCCCACCAGATCACCCCAGGTGAGCATGCGGGTCACGTAGCCGGCCGGGTTGCTTTCATGGAATTCGAACAGGCGGATGCCGCGATAGCGCGACTTGGGACCATAGCATTCGAATCCGCAGGTAGGCGCGTAGCCCAAATCAATGCCATGCGCGTGGCCCACGAAGGCGTTCTTGTGATCGTGACCGCAGAACAGCGCGAAGTAGCCGCCTGCCTCACGCAAGGCGTCCACTTCACCGACGTTCTCGTCCGCACAGCCAATCGCCTCACCCAGCCGCGATCCCGGCCGGCAAATCTCATGGTTGAGCACGTAGCAATGGCCGGCGTGGGTACGTGCGCCTTCCACCGCGTTCGGCGTCCATGCGGGAACCTCTTTGAGGCAATCGTAGAATTCCTGCGGCGGAATGTGCTGGAAGGCGATGGCAGGCACCGGCTTACCGTCGCCGTTGCGTTCGCCAAGTTCGGACTGTACGGCTCCCAGCCAATCGATCGCCTCGGGGCTTGGCGTGCCATACCCATCGGAATCAGCCAAATCAAGACCGCGCGGATTGACCACATAGGCCGGGTATTGGGCGTCGTTCTCTTCAGGCTTGCCGGCGTAATCGCCGGAATTCACCATCATGACGGACATAGCTACGCGCCCGGATCCGTCGGAAGCCTCAATGGGCAGGGCAAAAGTGCCTGGCTCGAGGCTGTCGACCGGGTTCAGGCAGCCGGGGAATTCGCGGTAGATGCCGTCCTGCTCGTCGGCCAGGATGCCGCACTGGAAATCGTGATTGCCGTAGGTGGCGGCGAACGGCACTTCCGCTTCGATGACCGGGCCAAGGAAGCCGGCAAACGTGCGGCGGACTTTGTCACGGGTCTCGTCCATGAGCTCGTCCAAAGTCGTCGGCACATCCTGTGGATCGGATGTTGTGGAGTAGACCAGCGCGGACGTGGTGGACGCGGTGGACGCGGTTTGTTGGACGTCGGGATTGCCGCCGTCAGACTTCATGGCCAGCAGACGATTGTTCACGCGGTTTCTGGCCCGCCGCTTGATTCCGCGCAGCTTGGCCTCGACTTCGGTGACCGCACGCACGCGAGCGCCCGGTTCCTCGCCACGGCGGCGCAGGAAAGTGTCGATGTAGGCAGGATCGTAACCGCGAATCTGGTCGCCGGTGAACACCACCAGATCCGGGTCGGCTTTGCGAATGGCCTCACGGATAAGGCGGATGGTATCGGGGAGTACGTTGGGGCCGTCTTGGATGTCGGCCATCTGCAGCACGCGGAAGCTGCCGTCTTCGCGGAATCGCAGGTTCGTCATGCCTCACCAGTCTAGGGACGTAATGCTGTTTCGCACAGCATACGCGCCGGTCCTTCACGTTCCCCGCCGCTCCGCACGGCAGCTGAATCACTACGAGAAATCGTAGAACGTGTATCCCTTATCCGCTCCGCTCGTCACGTTGAGCAATGCTTTGCCGTTCAGCGTATCGACGTCGTTTCCTATGAGATAGCCGTCTCCCGTGGTTCCCATATCCGAGTCGTGGTAGGAGCCGGAGAAGGTGCCATCCTTATTGACTTTCATTACGGTTCCCCATGCGCCGACAACGGGCGGTCGCCATCCACCTTGCCGACCTTGTCTTTTGAGGAGAATCGCTTTAACGGAACAGACTCACCCCGCGACGGGCCGTGCAATACGCGTTGCCCAGCCAAGTATGGCGGG
>ENA-OPVL01002338-OPVL01002338.1-human-gut-metagenome-genome-assembly--contig:-NODE-2338-length-10135-cov-2.546032_pt1 | contig 10135 bp, 9 predicted proteins | sample MGYA00241496_ERZ501984 | MGnify/ENA primary metagenome ERZ501984 (study PRJEB25962, sample SAMEA2042986) | human gut metagenome | biome: human gut; feature: human-associated habitat; material: faeces... | reverse complement strand
CACCTGGTAGGAGATCGCCTGTTTTACCAGAGCAAATTCCTCATAGCTGGTTAAGAGAATAAAAAGAGGCGGATGCTCTTGGGACTGACATTTCTCGATCAGCTGCATGCCGTCCATAATCGGCATTTTAACATCCATAATAATAAAATCAGGCTTCAATTCCGCAGCAAGCTTTACTGCCTCCTGTCCGTTGGCTGCCTCGCCTACTATTTCATGACCGGCATCCGCCAGCATTTCGCGCAAATCAAGACGCAAAATAGCTTCGTCATCTGCCAATAAGATTCTCAGTTTATTTAACATCTTCCAGTCCCCCCCTTTGGAATTGTTACTAAAGCAAGTGTACCGCCATCATCACGATTCGCTAAGCTAAAGCTTCCCTGCAGGTCTGCTTCCGCCATAGTCTTGATAATTTTCAATCCTAAGCTTTGACGGCTACTGTTTAAAGAAAATCCTTCCGGAAGACCTACACCGTCATCGACAATCGATAAAACATAACGCTTGCTTTCTTCCGCAAAGCGCACCTTAAGGCTGCCACTCATGCGTCCTTCGTAAGCATGTTCTATAGTATTCTGCAATAATTCGTTGAGAATCAAAGCGATGCTTGTTGCCTTATCAGACGGCAGCTGTACAGGATCTGCTTTAAAATCGGCATGCAGGATAAATTCCGGATGCAGCATACTGCTAATAATTGCCTGATAAATTCCCTTGGCCACCTTACCGACATCTATCAGACCGGTATCCTGCTGCGAAAGATACTCATGCACAATAGCAATACTGTTAACTCTGTTAACACAGTCACGCAAAACTATTTTGGTTTCTTCACACTGCGCGCGACGCTCCTGCAGGCGCAACAGACTGGCGATGGTCTGCAAATTGTTCTTTACACGGTGATGAATCTCTTTAATTACCACAGATTTTATCAGCAGCTCCTCATCCTTTTTGCGCAGCTCGGTGACATCCTGCAAAATGACAATAGCACAACCGGCCTTAGGCCTGGGAATTACCGGCAGAATACGTATGGAAAGCAAAATGCCATGCATCGTAAATTCCTTGCTTTCCGCCGTGCCTGTTTCCATAACCATACCGACCAACGGCCAGTTGATAGCAACATCATTGGTACGGCAGCCGACAAGATGAGAAATATCCATAACATCAAACATATGACGCGCACGATTGTTGGCAGCAACAATCACTCTGTTGGCATCTACTACCATAATGCCGTCAGAAGGCAGCAGTCGCCGATAATTGCTGTTATTGCTGACATCCTGCCGCAGATTACACAAAAGCTCCAACGACTGAGCAATAATAATATCATCGGGAGCAGCACTTTCAAAGCTGACGGCACCGTAGCAATGTCCGCGGCTGTCACGCAGCGGAAAAACCTTCAGACTGTTGAACATGCCCAAAGCCCATTCACGCTTGCCGTTAACAGGCACGTTTTTCTGCAGCACACGCGCAACGAGCGGCTCTTCAACCGCACGTACACGTCGGCCAGTCATATCCGGGCGCACATTTCCGACCTGTGTCATCGGCTGCTCCTGCTTATAAACATTAAAAAACTTTTTATTCTCTCCCGGCAGATAAATCGTCACAGCAGCATGTGCTATATCTGCCGCCAGACCGAGTACCTGTGGCATAGCTTGTAAACTGTTTCTTTGTTCTGCTGTTAAATTGCTCAGCATGTTTCCCCTCTTCTTCCTGCTGTTGTCCTTTCCACAGCTTTATCTGATTAATCCACTATTTTATCCACTATATCCACAGGCTTTTCCACACCAGCAATGCGCTTATATGTGGATATTGCCCGTTTATCCACAATATCCACAGGCTTATGCACTATAAAAGACACTTGTTTAGCCTAATTTCAATGATGGATTAGCGTTCAAGTCCAATGGACTGAAGCTACCGGCCTGATACATAAAATAACCGCGGCAGGCAATCATTACAGCATTATCGGTACACAAAATCGGCGTCGGATGCACCAGCTGGGCACCAATCTCCTCCATAGCCTTTGCCAGTGTGTTTTGCAAAGTTTTATTGGCAGAAACGCCGCCGGCCAGCACAATTTTATTGTAGCCTGTATGCTGCATTGCATGCACCGCTTCCTTAACCAATGCATCAACAACAGCACGCTGGAAGGAGGCCGCAACATCGCTGCGGTTCACCTCACGTCCTGCCTGCTGCTGATTGTGCAGATAATTGATTACGGCAGATTTTAAACCGCTGAAGCTGAATTCATAAGGCTTATCCAGACGTGCTACCGGAAAATCAATAGCATGGTCATTGCCGCCCAATGCCAGACGCTCTATTTCTGGACCGCCGAGATAAGGCAGACCCATAACGCGTGCAATCTTATCGAAGGCTTCGCCTGCCGCATCATCACGTGTCTGTCCCAAAAGCTCAAAGCTATTATAGCCGGTAACCTTCAGCAATGCCGTGTGTCCGCCGCTGACAACCAGCGCCATGAACGGCGGCTTCAGCTCACTGTCTGCCAAAAAGTTGACAAATACGTGGCCTTCAAGATGGTTGACACCTATCAACGGTTTATCCGTTGCCCAGGCCAGCGCCTTGGCGCCGGACACGCCCACGGCCAGGCAACCGGCCAGTCCGGGACCGGCGGACACGGCGATGGCGTCCACATCCGCCAACGTCATGTTCGCGTCGACGAGCGCCTTGGACACGCATGGCACGAAGGCCTCGGCGTGCGCGCGGGAGGCGATTTCGGGGATCACGCCGCCGTATCGCGCGTGTTCCTCCATGGATGAGGCCACGACGTTGGAGAGCAGTTCGCGGCCGCGTACGATGGCGGCTGCGGTTTCGTCGCAGGTGGATTCAATACCCAGTACAACCGGTTCGCTCATCGTGCTTCTCCGTTCTTCTCCGTTTGCTTGCTGGTGATGTCTTCAATGTCCGCCGATGCCGTCTGCGGGGCGGCAAAGCCCACGACCCTAGGTTTCAGGTCCAAGCTCATGGTGTATGCGTCGATGCCTTCGGGCTGGTAGTAGCGTTTGCGCAATCCCATGCGTTCGAATCCGAACCGCTGATACAGGGCCAGCGCAGGGTCGTTATCCACACGCACTTCGAGCAGCATGCGCGAGGCGCCCTGACGTTTCGCCTCGTCGACCAGTACCTGAAGCAACGCAGCGGCGATGCCTTGCCGCTGGTATGCCTTGCCCACGCCGATGGTCATGAGCTCGGCGTCCTCGCCGTCGTACCAGAAGCCGGCGTAGCCGCGGACAACAGCCTGTTCCGCCTCTCCCAGCACATCCAGCAGATACGTGCGGGCCGGTGCGTCCAGTTCCTCTCGCACCATGTTCGCATTCCATGCGCCGCGGCCGAACAGTTCGCCTTCCAACTGCGCGATGGAACGAACCGCAAGATCACGACTTACGGCAGTGATGTCAACAATCATCGGACCACAACCCACTTCACGCCTTATCGGCACCGGCATGGCCGAGCACGTGCTTCAGTGGGTTCGGTACTTCGGCGTCCGGCCGGCGCAGGTACAACGGTTCGATCGGCACGACCTGGTCGCCGCGCAGTTCGCGGCTCAACGCGGTGGTCGCAAAGACGGCGAGCCCGGCTTTCCCGGCATCCAATACCGATCCGTCCACCACGGAGCCCAGCGCACGCAGTCCCTGCCAGACGGACGCGTATTTGGCCGCGCCGTGGCCGGCCACATCCACCACATAGCTGACGCCGTCGCGTTCGCCGTGTTCCGCGAGCGCCGCGTTCACCCGTTCGACGATATGCTCCGGGTAGTCGATATCCATCTCGATCCAGCGTCGTTCGGCGGCGTCCTCGTCCGGCAGGCTGATGCTGCCGTGGTTGAGCGAGAAGTACAGCTGCTTGCGGCGCGCATCGTTGACGCACAGCGTGACGTGGCGGTCGAGTTCGTGTTCCTTGGCCTCGGCGTCCGGGACGTCACCATCCGATTGGCGCGAACTCAAGCGCGGCACGTCGGCCAGGAAATCGATGCCGTCAAACATGGCGCTGTCACCCAGCACGAAGCTCATCATCTCGCCTTGCGGGTCGAGTACGTTCTGTCCGACGAGCTTGGCCCCGGTGGCGAAGGCCAACGCCTTGGCGGCCACGATGCCGGCGCGCAGGCCGGTGAATGGCGCCGGGCCGATGCCCACGACGATCTCCTCGATATCGGCAGGAGTCAGGCCGGCCTCCTCGACCGCGCGCGCGATATTGACCTGCAGTTTCTCCACATGGGTGCGCGAATCGGTCTCCACAATGGGCTCGCGCCCCACAATGCCGACCGTCGAACCGAATGAGGTGTCAATCACCAACGTGCAACCCATGAATCCTCCTAGTCGTAAAGCCTCTAGAGAGTGTACATCGAGGAGTCTATGGGCGCATGGCTTATTGCAGGTCGAACGCGGCCCATCGCTTGCCGACTGGGACGAATGCGACGGTACGAGTGCCGTTGCTGGTGAGTTCGCCGTCTGATCCAGCGGATGCGACATCGGAGGAATCGAGAGGTCGATCGATATGGATTTCAAGTCGTTCTGGTGCCAAGGCGGTGGCCATTTGTTCGCCCCACTCCATAAGCACCACCGTGTTCTCGCCGGGGTCTTCAAGTTCTTCGTCCAATCCCAGCGATTCCAGCTCGTCCAACAAACGCCCGATGGCGTCCTGCCCCGGCGCATAGGCTGAGCCGCCCAGACGGTAGGCATCCACATGCACCAGATGAGCCGGAGTGCCGTCGGCGAAATGCCCGTCAAGTTCGCGGGCAATGGTGAATGTAGGAGACACGATGGGTTCGGTAATGTCCAGCCCCGCCCCGAAGCCTTGGGCGAATGTGGTTTTGCCGGCACCAAGAGGGCCTGAGAGCAGCAATACATCGCCGCCGTGTACCATTCCGGCCACGCGGCGGCCGAGCTCCTGCATGGCCTCGCTGGTGGGAGCCGCAATAGTGTGTTCGCTCATAAATACCCCTTTATCGACTTTTACCGACCTTTATGACTGATGTCTTCAATGCAGCGTTCCAGCGCATATACCGGGTCGCCGCCGTTCGTTTTGCTTTGCTCATCCGCCCAGGCGAGCATACGGATGCAATGCGCGAGTCCTGCCGAAGTCCAGCCGCCAAGTTGGCGCATCGCATTCTTCAGCACCCACGGATTGGTTTTCGCTTCGGCCTGTGAAATCGTGCCGGCCCGGACCGCCGAGGCTTTGGCAATGGTACGGAGCTTCATGGCCAACGCGCCGATCAGCGCGATGGGATCGGTCCCTTGTTCCACAGCTGCACGCATCATGACGATGGCTTCTGCGGTTTTGCCTTCCACGGCCTTGTCTGCCACGGCAAAACCGGTGACCTGCGGATTGGCGGTCAAATACTGGTTGACACAGTCGAGCCCCATCGGATTATCGTCAAAGTCGAAACACAATTGCTCGCACATGGCGGCGAGTTCGCCGGTTTTGCCGCCGAGCACGGATACCAGCTGCTGCGCGGCCATCGGTTCGACTCTACGACCGCGTTTCTCGAATTCTCCGAGTACGAAATTGAGTTGGGCATCCGGTTTCTTCAAATCCGGCACGTCCTCTTTGCGAGCGCCGGCTTTCACCAGTTGGTCGATGATCTTGCGCCCTTTGACGCCGCCCTCGTGCTGGCAGATCACCACGCTGGAGCCGTTCGGATCCTTGGCGGCCTGCTTGGTGTACGTCACCAAAGCTTCGGCGAGCTTTTCGTCGGCATTCTGCAGGTTGACGAGTTTGACCACGGCAACGTCGGAAAGCAACGATGGGCTGACGGCTTCATCGAAGGCATATTGGTCGGCCGATGTGGCGTCGAGCTCGATGAGTTCGGCGTCGGGTCGCGCCTTCAACGCTTGTGCGCACAGTGCCTTGGTGCGCGCGTCGTTCAAATACGAGTCGCCTCCGGGCACCACGGTTACCGGTACGTTCGCTGCTGTTTTCGCCATGCCCCCATCTCGCCACACAGGTTGGACAATGACCTGCCGGCATAACGGCCCGGCAGCACCCCGCGATTAGGCGTATGCCTCATCCAACAGGGCGTCGATATCCGCGAAACGCTTGGGACTGGGACGCCATACCGGGTGACCGGCCGCGATGACCAATGCCGGGTGTTCCAACGCGCGCAGGTCGTCCAGCGGATTGGCATTCAGCACAAGCAAATCAGCGGATTTGCCGACTTCCAAAGAACCGGTCTCGGCATCGACGCCGAGAATGGAGGCGTTGACGGCAGTGGCTGCGTGCAGGGCCTCAGCCGGACTGAAACCGGCATATGCGACCAGCAGCTCCAGCTCACGCCATGTGGCGTACTGCGGCACGAATGTCATGCCTGTATCGGTGCCGACGCCTATCATCAATCCGGCCTCGTGCGCCTGACGAGCACCTGAAACCATGCCTCCGACCACGTTTTTGGAATTCTCCAATTGGATGTCGGTGATGCCGGTCACGTCCTGTCCAAGCAAGGTCAATGGCAGGCCGGCGGACAGTGTCGGAATCAATGCCGAGTATCCGCGCAACGCATTCGGATTGTGCCGGAACATGCCGATCAATTCGTCGTCGAGCACGCTACCGTGTTCGATGGTATCGACGCCGGCCAGCAGCGAACGCCGCACGCCTTCCGGGCTTTGCGCGTGCGCGCCGACAATAACACCATACTGATGCGCCTCATCGCAAATCGCCCGCATCTGTTCCACGCTCATCTGCGGGCTGCCGGCCTCGCCGATTTCCTGTGCATCGGTTACGCCGCCGGTCGCGGCGATTTTGATGGCGTTGACGCCAGCCTTGAGATTCTGCGCGACTGCGGTACGCGCCTCTTCCGGGGTGCCGCTGGTCAGTGCGATAAGCGGGGCGCCATGGCCTTCGGGAATCGCCATCAGCGGTCCGGACGCCAAGATACGCGGTCCGAGGATTTGGCCTGCATCAATCTGATCGCGTAATGTCACGACTTCATATCCCACGTCGCCAAGTGTGCGGATCGTCGTAACGCCGGACTCCAGCAATGTTGTGGCGTTGTGTTTTACGGTTGCGGCCATGTACGGCTTGCCCAATGGCGAATGCGCGAATGTGGCGACCATACGCTGGCCTTTGGGCGTCGCCAGCTTCGGATTGAGCGGCTTGCCTTGGGAGAACAGATGGGTATGCGCATTGATCAGCCCCGGCATCACGATTTTGCCGGTGCCGTCAAGATAGTGGTATTCGGCTGGGATACTGGTTTCGATGCTGGGTGCAACCTGTTCGATACGTCCGTCGGCTCCGACCACGATCGTCATGTTACGCAGTATGGTTCCGGCTTTATCTCCGGTGACGATGGTGGCGTGGGCCAATGCAAATGGTTCGACTATCGGATTATGAGACAACATCATCGCCGGCACTCCTTCATGCAGCTGGTTGAACTGGTCTCAACTGTATCGCAGTTTTGCCGGCTGATGGTTTATGCCGCGCGGCCTATCGCATAGGTTCGGCTGGCTATTGCGATGGTTGCTGCACCGAATACCGCATTGGCTATTCGGCTTGCCGCCGCGTAAAGAGACGTCTCGTCTCCTCGCACCAGAGACTGAGGCGGACACGCCAAGCGGAACCGAAGCGCACGCCAGGCATTCCGGCCTCATAACGACGGACATGCTGGAGGCAACGGCTGACGAACACCAGTAGCATGCCGATACCGATTTCCACCGCCACAATCAGCACGGCACCCGTAACGCCGTCTTTCCATGGGATGACGGCCATCGTGCTGCCACCCAGCCACAACGCCACCCGTTCCATCACCAGCGTGCCCCATGACGATATCCACGCGAATACGCCGGCCAGCCATGGCTCGCACCATGCGCAGGCCAATGACATCAATCCCGCCATCGTGGCCAATCCCACAAACGGCGACACCAACAGGTTCGCCGGCACGGACAGCAACGGCAACTCCGGTTCCATCAACACCTGAATCGGCAGGGTGAACAACTGCGCGGCCACGGTCATCGCCATCATTTCGGCGATGCCGTGCGGCATCGCTCGCTCAAAGGCACCGGCCAGCCGCTCCGCAAACAGCACGATACCCAGTACGGCGGCCGAAGACAAGGCGAATCCGTAGCTGGCCGACATATCCGGATTCACCGCCAATACACCGATTACCGTCCAGCACAGGGCGCTCAACGCTTGCGTACGCCGCCCCATCGCATACGTCAACGCACCTATCAATCCCATGATGAACGCGCGGGTGACCGAATCACTGGGGAACATCGCCAATGCCAGCAGCACATATACTCCAGAGACCAGCAACGCCGTCAGCCGCCGATCAAGCAGCATCCACATGCATAATCGGCGCACCAATCCCGCCACCAGTACAAAGTGGCCACCGGATACGGCCATGAGGTGCATGATGCCGGACTGGCGGAACTGATTTTCCAACGTTTGCGCATACGTGCTGTTGACCGGCATCGGACCGGTCTCGCCGCCGATATAATCCTGGCCAAGCACACCCATCGTCAATCCCGGCACCAACACACGCCCCTGATCGGACAATTGTTCGGTCACGGTGAAAAACGCCTCCTGCACATGCGCAATCGCGGCGAGATGCCACGGCGGAGCCCGCACCTGTGCTACCGGCTGGTTTCCTTCCAAGAGCAGCCATAGTGGTATGCGTCCATATCGCGCTTGCTGCAATACGCCTGTCAGCAGATGGACCGCGCCTCGACGCAACTGCCCACAATACGATTCGTCGGCGTATACACGCACAGCGACCGTGGAACGTACATCCGTACCATCCACAGTGATGCCGCTCAGCCGTATGTCCGTCTGACAATCGTATGTGCGTTGGTCCGAAGCGATCACGGGCGTCGTCACCGTGGCCATGACTTCGTGGTATGAACTGGATTGGCGAGCTTGTGCGGAGGCAGGATCATGCCAGGCAATGGTGTCCGACGCGATTGCCGTCATACTGCCGATGCACGCCACCGCAACGCATACGGTCAATGTTCCCGTCCACCGGATCCGCAGGCGGAAAGACACCACGATCATCGCCGCCACGGCAGCACATGACGCCACTGTTATAGGCAATATTCGTGTGACAGGCCATTCCATGCCGATTATGGTGACGTCAATGCCAGCTCCGGCATCGGCCTTTGCCTGACCAGTGCCGAGTCCATCAGACATCCTCCATGCGAATAATGCGTGCGCTCCCAGACTCGCCGCCCACATCACTATGGCGATCGGCAGCATCCTCCAATCGCGGCTCCCCTGCTCGCGCAGTATCCAATCCCTGCTCATCCGACCGTCACCTGCCCTCGCATGGTCTCCAACGTCTTGGAGCCGATGCCTTTGACATCCAGCAGCTGATCGACTGATGTATACCCGCCAATCGCCGTGCGATGATCAATGATCCGCTGAGCGGTAACCGGCCCAATACCTTTGATGGATTGCAATTCCTCAGCGGTAGCCGTGTTGAGGTTGATGAGACCATGCGTGGAAGCGCCGGCATCGCTGCCGTCCGTCTGCATGTGCGGAGATTGCGTGGTATCCGATTCGGGGTTCGCTGTGGCATCGGAATGCTCCGACTGCTGCGGATCCGTGCGTTTCTCGTCCGTGGTGTTCTGCGATGGCATCGTCTGATCTCCAGCGGAGCCGCCCGTGGTCTGCATGGCGGTCGGTTGAGACAGCATGGCCATATTCATCGACTGTTGGACCAGCAATGCCAAGCTGATGCCAAGGGCGACGATCAGCAGCAATATCACGGCCAAGGCATGCCCAATGGTGAACGACAATCGCGGCTGATCCCGGGTGAGTCTGGCTGATTCGCCGACGGCATCGGCGGAACGTACGCCAATCAGATCCGATAACGCACGTTTGTCACGAGTCGCCTGCCGCAGGCCGCTCTGCGCCCTTTGGGGCGGGTGGCCGGCCGGACGGATCCGTGCATGGCCGGGAGGCGGCGGAGGCGTCGTGGGCCGTTCCACTCGCGGTTGGGGCATGGCTGCGCTCTGCCTGCTGAATGCGCGCAAACGGTTGGCGGCATGGTCTGCGCGATGGTTATGAGAAACGCCCATGCATCCACGCTGATGGATTCATGGGCGTTTGTCCAGCTGAAACGGGGTATGTGGTTCTAGCTTATGAAGTTATCCACAATTGAGGTGGGCGGTTGACGCTCCCCTCAGTCTCGCTACGCGAGCCA
>ENA-OPVL01002330-OPVL01002330.1-human-gut-metagenome-genome-assembly--contig:-NODE-2330-length-10158-cov-1.691478_pt1 | contig 10158 bp, 9 predicted proteins | sample MGYA00241496_ERZ501984 | MGnify/ENA primary metagenome ERZ501984 (study PRJEB25962, sample SAMEA2042986) | human gut metagenome | biome: human gut; feature: human-associated habitat; material: faeces... | reverse complement strand
TAACTTCTTTTTACCGATTGCATCCTTTTTATCAACAAAAGCATGCTTACAGTTATCAACTACTTGATCCACTTGATTTCTTATTTTAAGGCCAGGATAATCTGGATCCGTTAATACAATAACACCTCTTGTAAGGCTTGCTTCTTTAATAAGTTCTAGCGTTTTATCATTTAAAGCTAAACCATGTGTTTCAATTGTATCCACATCATAAAGCTCTTTTAATAGTTGTGTATCTGTTTTTCCTTCTACAATTACAATTTCTTTAATTCTTTTCATATTATTACCATCTCAAATAAATTGTATGAAACCTTTCATCATCTATATATTTTATTTCTCTATCATTACTTACATCAATTATTTTATACACATCTCCTTGACTTACAAGTCTATTTTTTGCATATTCATAAATTTCACTTGAAAATTGAAAATGACATTCATTTTGTGAAAGATTAATTTTTTGTTTTAAGTCATCAATACGATAATAATCAAAATAATATCCCTCTTTTTTATAATACGTATTATTGCCATTTGTTGTGTCTTCATAAGAATCTTGTATTTGATAATTTTTATTCATTTCTTCACTTGAAAACATTAGATAATCATAATTGATTGTCTCAAATTCATTATTTACTAAATCACCCCATGTCGCATCAACATAGTAATAATCATTGTCATATTTTACCATATTCCATGCATGATAATCATTGTTACCACTAGAAACATCTGACATTCCTGTAAGATAAGTAGCTTCAATTCCTACTTCATGTAGTAAATATTGTAATGCCTTCGCATAACCACTACATACTGTTTTATGATAAATAAGAGAACTGATAATTTCTTGATTATAATCTGCCTCTTCAAGATACTCACATTGTTGGATAAGATATTCATAAATATATTTTATTTTTTCATAATCATCGAATTCTTTGGTATTATCTTTGATTTGTTGAGCAATAGTATTTAATTGTTTTTGATAATATTTTATTTTTTTGTTACTAAAAGAATATTTAAAGCTAAAATTACCATTTTCCGTAAGAAACCATTCCTCAATATAAAAAAGTTCTGGATGATCTTTCAACACCTTTTCTACAATTGGTGTTACTTTATCCATATCAGTTTGTCCTATTTGTATATCTTTTTCTTGATCATAAGCAATATTATAAATCTTTTGATAAAGTTGTTGTTGTTGTTTTGTTAGATGTTGATAATGATAGTTGTAGCATGTATCGTTTTTAAAATTATTTTCTATCGTTTTAGGTGTTGCGGGTAAACAGCCACAGAGTAGAAATAAAGAAAGACAAGTAATGGCCTTTTTCATTTTAAAAAAAAATCTAGCAATGCTAGATTAATCTTCTCTCAATTTATATTCAAAATAACTTTTACCAACATAGACAACACTACCCGCTAAAAGCATCATTAATAATCCTAAGCACATAATAAACATCCCCTCTTTTATCTATATCATACCCTATTTTAATTGATTATGCAAATCATAAGAAAACTCCTTTTTTCTACAAATAATGTATACGATTCAGTATAAAATATTATTAAAGAAATAAATATTTTTAAACTTGTTCAATGATTCAAAAGAAGGTAAAATTATTATATAGTAGGTGATGTCAAATGAATGCAGATCGATTATTTATGCTAGTTGATACATGCGCTAATTTTGATGAAGTTAAACATGAGTTTCCTGATTTAGATTTTTTAACTTATTTTTATGCTTTATTAGGATATTATCGTATTCCAACAATTCAACTTTATAACAAAACAACAATTGATGAAAATGACTTGAGTAAAATTCTAAATGGAAGTACAACACCTCAAAGAGATGATATTATTCAATTTGGTCTCGCTTTAAATATTGATTTAAAGAAAACAAACTTTATGCTTTCTCTTGCTGAATGTGAAACATTATCCTATAAAGAAAGCCGTGATAGTTTGATTATCTGTTCAATTAAAAATCATTATTCAATCAATAAAACAAATATCATGTTATCAACTTGCAATCTTGTCAAAATATAAAGGTAGTAAAATAGTGGCTCATACGAACCACTATTTTTTATTTATCTAAATTTTTAAAAGCTGTTGAAAGCATTAATTTAATACGATTTAATTGGTTAACTTCACTAGCTCCTGGATCATAGTCAACAGCTACAATGTTACTTTGAGGATATTTCTTTCTTAAAGCCTTAATAGCACCTTTACCTGTAACATGGTTTGGTAAACATCCAAATGGTTGCATACATACAATATTTGGTGCTCCACTTTCAATAAGTTCAATCATTTCACCAGTTAAGAACCAACCTTCACCTGTTTGGTTACCAATTGAAACAACTTCTTTAGCTTTATCAGCAAGATGTTCAATAGAAGCTGGTGGAGCAAAACGTTTTGATTTTTCTAAAGCTTTGATCATATCTTTTCTTAAGAAATCAACGGCTTTAATAGCAAATTCACATAACTTCGTTGCTTTAGCAGTCGCATTGAAATGTTTTCTTTCAAATGTTGTTGAATAGAAACAATATTGGAAGAAATCAATTAAATCTGGCATAACCGCTTCTCCACCTTCTCTTTCAATAATATCAACAATTTGATTATTAGCAGTTGGATGGAATTTAACAAGGATTTCTCCTACTAAACCAACTCTTGGTTTCTTGATATCCAATAAAGGTAATTCATCAAAATCTTTTACGATTTGATAAACATTTTTCTTAAATTCTTTCATGCTACCTGTTTCAATATTCTTCATACATTTTTTTACCCATGATTGGTAAAGTCTATTGGCACTTCCTTTTTCTTTTTCATATGGTCTTACACGATAAAGAACTCTCATGAATAAATCTCCATACATTGCACCAATAATAACTTTCTTTGCAAGTGGGTAAGTAATTTTAAATCCTGGGTTTGATTCAATACCTTGTAAATTGGCACTAATTACTGGTACTTGTTCTAAACCGGCATCTTTTAAGGCTTTACGGATAAATCCAATATAGTTTGTGGCACGACAACCTCCACCTGTTTGTGAGATGATCAAGGCTGTTTTATTAACATCATATTCACCACTTGTTAAAGCTTCCATCATTTGTCCAGCGACAAGGATACTTGGGTAACATGCATCATTATTAACATATTTTAATCCTGCTTCTGTAGCTCCTTTATCTACTGATGGTAAAACTTTTAAGTTATAACCACTTTCTTGCATTGCCTTTTCAACAAATTGGAAATGGATTGGTGACATTTGTGGACATAGAATTGTCCAACGATCATCTTTCATTTCTTTAGTGAATGGTACTTTCACTGGTTTATATTTTTTAGATAAATCAATTTCTTTATTTTCTTGTTTATCAATTGTTGCTTTTAAAGAACGGATACGGATACGAATAGCACCTAAGTTACTTCCTTCATCAATTTTAATAAGTGTATAAATCTTGTTTCTCGCATTTAAAATTTCTGCAACTTGGTCTGCCGTAACAGCATCTAATCCACAACCAAATGATGTTAATTGAATTAATTGTAAGTTTGGTTGAGATGAAACAAAGGATGCTGCATGGTACATTCTTGAGTGATATGTCCATTGATCCACAACACGTAATTCTTCTAATTCTTTATCTAAGTGACAAACACTGTCTTCTGTTAAAACAGCCATGCCTTCACCAGTAATTAAATCTGCTAATCCATGGTTGATTTCTGGATCGACATGATATGGCCTACCTGATAAAACAACCCCTGTCATATTATTTTCTTTTAAGTAAGAAAGAACTTTTTCTCCTTCTCCTTGGATATCTAATCGACATTGTTGTAATTCTTCATAAGCATGTTCAATTGCTGCTTTTAATTCTTTATCACTAATTCCAAATGATTTGAATTCATCTTTTAGGTTTGTAAACATTGTTTTCCGATTACTTAAATCCATGAATGGATTTCTAAAAATGATTTCATTTGTTTCTAAGTTATCTACGTTATTTCTAATAACTTCCGGATAAGAAGTTACTACTGGACAGTTGTAATGATTTCCTTGAGTAATATTTTCTTTTCTTTCATAAGCAACTGAAGGATAGAAAATATATTTAATTCCTTTTTCAATTAAACTTTCAATATGTCCATGTGATAATTTAGCTGGATAACATACACTTTCTGATGGAATCGATTCAATTCCTTTTTCATAGATTTTTTTACTTGAACGTGGTGATAAGACTACTCTAAATTTTAAATCAGTAAATAATGTATGCCAGAAAGGATAATTTTCATACATATTCAAGACACGAGGAATACCTACTGTTCCACGTTTTGCTTCTTTTGCAGTTAGTGAACGATAATTGAAAACTCTACGATATTTATAATCATATAAATTTGGTAATTGTTTTGATTTAGGAGGTAAGTTAGCTCCTCTTTCACATCTGTTTCCACTAATATGTTCACTACCATCATTAAATGAAGAAACGGTTAACATACAATGGTTCGTACATTTTTGACAATAACGAATTGTACTTTCATAACTAAAAGCTTCTATTTGTTCCTTATTAAGTAATGTTGTTCCTTGTCCTTGATATCTTTCTCTTGCAATTAAAGCAATACCAAAGGCTCCCATTAATCCAGCGATATCTGGACGAATCGCTTTGATTCCTGTTTCTTGTTCGAATGCTCTTAAAACAGATTCATTATAGAATGTTCCACCTTGTACTAATACTGATTTACCAATACTTTCAGGCGAACGTAATTTAATAACTTTATATAAAGCATTTTTAATAACAGAATAAGCAAGACCTGCAGAAATATCTTCAATCTTAGCTCCTTCTTTTTGTGCTTGTTTTACTTTAGAGTTCATAAATACAGTACAACGTGATCCTAAATCAATTGGTGCTGTTGATTGTAAAGCTAGATTAGCGAAATCAGCAACATTGTATCCTAATGATTTAGCGAATGTTTCAATAAATGATCCACATCCTGATGAACAAGCTTCATTTAATAAAATATCTTGAATAATACCATCTTCGATCTTGATAGCTTTCATATCTTGTCCACCGATGTCTAAGATAAATGAAACATCATCTTTAAAATATTTAGCGGCTGTAAAGTGAGAAATTGTTTCTACTTCACTGACATCCATTTTAAATGCAGATTTAATTAAAGCTTCACCATATCCAGTTGACCCAGCATGAACAAGTTCAACTCCTTTAGGTAAGATTTCATAGATTTCTTTTAAAATCTTACGAACAACTTCAATTGGATTACCTTCATTAGATGAATAGAATGTATATAATACAGAACCATCTTCATCAACTAATACAGCTTTAGATGTTGTTGAACCAACATCTACACCTAAGAAAGCTTTTCCTTGATATGTATTTAAATCTCTTTTCTTTACTTTTGTACGATAGTGTCTATTTCTAAATTCAATACGATCTTCTTCTGTTTCAAATAATGGTTTCAAAGTATCTGTTTCATCAGAAATACCATCTTTTAATGAATCTAAAATATATACAAGTTCATCAATTGTTGTTTTATTCACTTTATCTTCTCTAGCAAGTAAACATGCTCCCATAGCTACGAATAATTGTGAGTTTTGAGGAAAGATAACATCTTCATCTTTTAAGTTTAATGAATCAATAAAACGTGCACGTAATTGATCTAAGAAATAAAGAGGTCCTCCTAGAAAAGCAACTTTACCACGAATAGGTTTACCACAAGCAAGACCACTAATTGTTTGATTAACAACTGCTTGGAAAATAGAAATAGCGATATCTTCTCTAGCTGCCCCTTCATTGATTAATGGTTGGATATCTGTTTTTGCGAAAACACCACAACGAGAAGCAATTGGATAAATTGTTTCATAGTTTTTAGCAAGTTCATTTAATCCAGCAGCATCTGTTTGTAATAAGGAAGCCATTTGATCAATAAATGCTCCTGTACCACCTGCACAAGTTCCGTTCATTCTTTGTTCAAGAGTTGATTCAAAATAAGTGATTTTTGCATCTTCTCCACCTAATTCGATTGCAACATCGCATTCAGGAATATATGTTTCTACTGTCTTTGTACAAGCAATCACTTCTTGAACGAATTCTACATTTAAGTGTTTTGATAAAGAAAGCCCACCTGATCCTGTCATAACTACTTTAACTGGTAAGTTTCCATAGTGTTCTTGAACTTCTTTAATTAGACTTTCTATTGCTGGTTTAACATCAGAATAGTGTCTTTGATATTTTGAATAGATACATTGATGTTCTTGATCTTCCACATATAATTTTACTGTTGTTGATCCAACATCAATTCCCATGTAATATAATTTATCCATTTTTTGACTCCTTTACTAAATTAAGTGTCATTTTAGAAATTGTATCTCTAAATTGTTTCACTTCTTTTTCATCAATTCCATCTAACATAATTTTTTCTAATTGAATAACATGATTATCAATCTTTTCTACTGTACTATACGCATGTTCAGTTGCTTTGATTTTTTTCATACGTTTATCATTTTCAACAGGTTCTTTTGTGATATACCCGTTCTTTTCTAAAGAATTTAAAAGACCTGTTGCAGTTGATCTTCTAATATTAAAATATTTTTCTATGTCTTTTTGATAAATTTCTTCATCATTTTCACATAAATAAATAAGAATTAGCCCCTGCGGTCCTGATAACATACAATCAATACCATGAATATCATCTAAATAACGTCCCATATATTTAGACAAAACACGTATTTCCATTCCTATTCGATGTTCCATAAATGTCTCCTTTTTTGTTCGGCTGCTAACATTATACGCTTTTGTCACACTATGTCAAACTATTTGAAATTAATTACTAAAACAAAAAAATAGATATTTTCATATCTATTTAAATAATGCACTTCCTATACGAATCATTGTAGAGCCATGATTTAAAGCCTCATGATAATCATTAGACATTCCCATGGATAACTGATCTAATTGATACATTGGGTATTCTTTTTGAAGTCTTTGTAAGAGTTCTTGTGTCATCTTAAAATACTTTTCAGTTTCACTACTTTCAATATGTGGTGCCATCATCATAAGTCCTCTTACTTTCACATGAGGATACTCTTTAAGATTACTAAACACTTCATCAATTTCTTCCACTTCAAAACCGTGTTTACTTTCTTCTTTTGCAATATTTACTTGAATTAAAACTGGCATTTCTAAATCTCTTTTAGCGGCTTGTTTTTCAATTTCTTTTAATAAAGAATAACGATCTACTGCATGAATTAAAGTCACTTTATCAATAATATATTTTACTTTATTTGGTTGAAGTGTTCCAATAAATTGAAACTCACCATTTCCATGATAATTTTCATACTTTTCTAAAAAAGCTTGTACTCTATTTTCTCCAAAACATGTAACACCTAATTTTTCTAGTTTTTCAATTTCTTTTACATCTACATATTTTGTAGCGGCTACTAATTTTGCAGGCTTTACTTCTTCTAATATTTTCTTTACTGCTTCTTCATTTACAATCATAAAATCTTCCTTTCATGATAAATTTCTTATTTCATTATACTCTATTTTATTGAATAAAAAAGAAAAAACAAGAACTTAATCTTGTTTTAATTTCATTCTTTCAGATTCTTTTTTAAATACCTTAATAAGAATAGGTGCACATATCAAATAAAAACAAAAATTACCTACAGCATGGAATGTATCAAATAACAATCCTGCCATATAATAAACAATATATAAAGATGGTCCACCTAACATTAATTGTTCTAGAGAAACAACAATACCAAAGACATATCCCATAAAAAAGGAAAAGATAGCCATTGGAAATAACTTAGGTTCTTTGCCTATTTTCTTTAAGAAATCCATTAAAAATTGAGTAATTAAACAAATAACAACCCAAGCAAGTATTTGAAAAAACGTCCACGTTCCCATTCCTAAAAACAAATTAGAAACAACAGTCGTTACAACACTTAACTTCACACCAAAAGCTAAACCAAATAACATAACAGAAATAATAATAATTGATGTTACAGGTTTAATATTTGGTAAAGCTTGTAAATAAATACGTGAAGCGATATTAACTGCAGCCAGTATTCCTATTAAACTTATTTCTTTAACTTTGTTTGATTTCATTACTTTAATCCTTTGTATAGTCTGTAGTATAGTACCATTTGATAGTGTCACCATCATTAAGTTTATAGCTGTATGCACCATAATTTGGTTTGACACCATTTACCATATATAACCATCCAGAATTGCCACCATAATCAAATTCATACAATCCACCTATTCCTCTAACATAAGTAGTAGAGCCAAACCCTGAAGTGGAAATACTTACACCTTGCTGTGATGCAAGTGTTTTTAAAGCACTATAAACACTTGTATTTTTTTTTAAACTTAAACTCCCACTCATTAGCGTACTATCAACACCAATAACTTGTACGTTTACAGTAATTTTATTATCATTTTGGTTTTGTGTGATATCTGATGTGGCTTTATTATTATTTTCCGTTGTTGTATTTGATGATTGGTGTGTACTTTCTGTTGATTTTATTGTAGAAGAGGCTGTACTTTGATTTGTACTCTTTGATGTTTCGTTCTTTGTTTCTTGTTTTGATGAATCATCTTTTTTTGTTTTATCTTCTTGAGTAGTATTTTCCTCTTTATTTGTACTTTCTTCTTGTTGCGTAGATTCCTCTTGTTGAGTATTTGTATCCTCTTTATTTTCTTGTTTTTCTTCTTTATTCTTCTTAGTATTTTTTTCTTTCGTTTCTTTTATTTGAGTAACTTGTGCAATATTTCCATTTTGGTAATTTCCAGAAATTCCATTATATAAAGAAAATCCTGCTATAAAAACAAAAGAAATTGTAATAAACAATATTACAATTCTTTTTGTTTTATCCATATTTTTTATTTTATTAATGAACTCTTTCATATTCTTTTCTTAATACTAAGAATAATCCACCAGACACCATTGATAATGAAACAAAGATAACAACATTAGTTTCATCTCCAGTTTTTACTGAAGTTGTTTTTTGATTTGTTGTTTCAACTTTATTTGTAGATTGGCTATCTTTTTTTGTATCTGTTGGTTGTGCTGGTTTTGTGTTATCAGGTTGTTCTGGATTCATCATTTTATCATAAGCTTTTTTAGCTTTAATAATAACTGATCCATTTTTATATGTTCCTAATGTTTTAGCTACTTCTGCAGTTGTATATTCTGCATTATAACCACTTGGGAATGATCCATCACTTAATTGTGTATTTAATAGACAATCTACTGGATGAACAGTATAACTATCATTTAATAAAGCATTTGTATCATATGCGAACATTCCTTCTAATACTTGTGATTGAGTATCTACATTATCAGCAGTAACCCATCCTGTTGTTGTCATTGTTGTATTATTTTTAATAATCAATTGCTTTATTGATAGTAGTCGCATATTTTTCTTTATTCACAACTGCTAAACCTTCAATAACCCATCCTGTAGTATCATAATCAGCGTAATAAGTTCCGCCCCATTCATAACCACAAACACTAGATGCTGCTAATTCATCATTTAATTTATTAGCAATTAAATTTGTCTTTTCTGATGAAGTTACATATAAAGCATATAATGTCCAAACATCTGAAGAAGCTCCCCAGCTACCTTCAACATTACCATTTTCATCAATTTGACTTTCTAATGTTTTTTTATCTTCTGTAGGATCAACACCTAATAAAACTTCTGTAACAATTTTTTTAGAAAGTGATGTACTACTTAAATCTGCTGAAGAAGTATCAAATTGATTGCTTTCAGCTTCTAATCCTAAAGATTCTACAGCAAGAATTTTATCTGCATTATTTAAATTGTTGTTATTTTTATAATATTCAACAACTTTAGAATAAGCAGCGTTAATTTTTGATGTATCATATGATGTTGCTGATACACCAGAAATGGCAGTCATGAAACATACAACTGAAATCATAAAACTGCATACAATTTTTCTCATTTTCATATTCTTTCCCCTTTCAAATTAAATAACTTCTAAATAAAAACTAGGCATAGTTATCCTAGTTTATCTAGAAGAACTACTTTATACTCCGTAAAGTGTATCCTTAGATATAGGCAAGTATTCCGACTCTGTTTCTTTGTTTAAGCGTCTTCCCAGTTTCCCAGTGACTGACTTTCGTCAACGCATCCGGCCCGTACGCATACAGCGGCGG
>ENA-OPVL01002321-OPVL01002321.1-human-gut-metagenome-genome-assembly--contig:-NODE-2321-length-10193-cov-4.265536_pt1 | contig 10193 bp, 13 predicted proteins | sample MGYA00241496_ERZ501984 | MGnify/ENA primary metagenome ERZ501984 (study PRJEB25962, sample SAMEA2042986) | human gut metagenome | biome: human gut; feature: human-associated habitat; material: faeces... | reverse complement strand
CGCGTGGAGCGAACATTCAGCATGCAGCGACTAAAAGCACAAATATGGCTTATGAAGTTCACTGGCTTCGTCTGTAGTTTGTCTAATGAATTAAATAGTGATTCTTGACATTATTCTTGACATGTAGTATAAATTTTGTTAATACTTTTACTATGTAAGCAATATTTATAAGCAGTAATTGCTTTGATCTGGAGGAATAAAAGATGGATTTAAAAGGACGCAGTTTTTTAACTTTACTTGATTTTAATAAAGAAGAGATTCGTTACATGCTGGATTTAGCGCATGAACTGAAAGCTAAGAAGAAGAAAGGTATTCTTGGAGAAGAACTGAAAGGTAAGAATATCGTTCTTGTCTTTGATAAATCTTCTACAAGAACACGCTGTTCTTTTGAAGTTGCAGCGATGGATGAGGGAGCACATGTAACTTATCTTACAAACTCTCATATGAATAAAAAGGAATCTATTGAAGATACTGCTAAGGTTTTCGGAAGAATGTATGATGCGATCGAGTATCGTGGATTTGGACAGGATATCGTAGAAGATTTACAGAAGTACTCTGGTGTTCCTGTATGGAATGGCCTTACAGATGTAGACCACCCTACACAGGTTTTAGCAGACTTCCTGACAATGGAAGAGCATATTGATAAGAAGTTAGATGAGATGAAGCTTACTTTTGTAGGTGATTTATCTGATAATGTAATGTATGCTCTGATGTATGGAAGCGCTATCATGGGTGTTGACTTTAAGGCAGTAGGACCAGAAGAGACAGTATGTGACCCTAAGGTTCTTGAAGTATCACAGGAACTCGCTAAGAAAAGCGGAGCTACAATTACTATTTCCCATGATCCAGAAGATGTAAAAGGTTCTGATGTTATTTATACAGATATCTGGGTAAGTATGGGTGAGTCCGAGGAATTATATCCAGTGCGTGTAAAAGCGTTATCTCCATATAAAGTAACTACAAAGATGATGAAGGACACAGGTAATGACAAGTGTCTGTTTATGCACTGTCTGCCATCTTACCATGATTTTGAGACAAGTGTGGCAAAAGATATGAGAGACCGTCTTGGTCTTGATATCAGAGAAGTAGAAGATGAAGTATTCCGTTCAGAGAATTCAGTTGTATTTGATGAGGCAGAGAACAGAATGCATACGATCAAGGCTGTAATGGTGGCAACTCTCGGAAGATAGTTTATCCGGAAAGACGGTTTAATAATGAAAGAAAAGATTTTAGAATTTCTAAAGCAGCAGGAGGGATTTATCTCCGGTCAGCGCATCTGTGACGAGCTGGGTGTATCAAGAACTGCTGTGTGGAAGTATATGAACAGTCTGAAAAAAGAAGGATATGAGATAGAGTCGGTGACCCGAAAGGGTTATCGGCTTTTACAAAGTCCAGACCTGCTTACGAGGGAAGCAGTGCTTTCCTGTATAAAAAAGGGAGAAATACCAGGTGAGTTATGCTGCTTTGAAAGCATTGATTCTACGAATGAGGAGGCAAAACGTCGTGGAGAAGCTGGTGCGCCAGATGGAAGTATCTATGTGGCAGACAATCAGACTAACGGTAAAGGCCGAAGAGGAAGAACATGGCTGTCTCCATCTGGGGAGGATATTTTTTTCACGATATTACTGAGACCAGATCTGCCTTTAAATAGTGTATCTATGCTTACTTTAGTAGCGGCTTCTGCTGTGGCGGAAGCAGTTGATAAGGTTACAGGACAGGAGTGTCAGATTAAATGGCCGAATGATATTGTTCTTAATCGGAAGAAAGTCTGCGGTATTCTCACAGAAATGAACATGGAAATTGACAGTATTGCTTATGTTGTTGTTGGTGTTGGAATTAATGTCAACCGAATGGAATTTAGGGAAGATATTGCGGAAACGGCAACTTCTCTAAAAAAGGAAAGTGGTCATAGTATAGAAAGAGCTGAATTACTTTCGGAAATTCTTTCTGCTTTTTTCAGAGATTATAAACTGTTTTTAGAAAAGCAGGATTTATCACCATTTTTGGAAAGTTATAATCAGAAGCTTGTGAATGTAGGACGGGAAGTAAAGATTATAAAAAAGGGTGAGGAAATAATTCGTACAGCCATTGGAATTAACGACAGAGGCGAGCTGATCGTTCAGGATGCCGAGGGAAATACAGAGCATATTTTTTCTGGAGAGGTATCTGTCCGCGGTATTTACGGATATGTATAGGAGGCCGTTATTATGTTTGATGATAAAGTGATATTATGTGGTTCAAGCAGTTATGAAAAGATTTTTTACTTTAATCCGGAGTTTGATTCGCTTCCAAAGCAGATAAAGGATGACTCCAGATTATGTGTGTTCTTTTTACAGAAGATGTAGGCGGAATTCTCCGCTTAGAATTTGATGAAAAAGGAAATCTTAATCTTACTGTGGAATCAAAGGAAGATGATTTCTTCTTTGACGAAATAGGAAGTGTTCTTAAGATAAAGCAGCTTCGTGCAGAAAAGAGAGAGCTTCTGGAGAATATGGAAACATATTTCAGAGTATTTTTCTTACAGGAGGGACAAGATGTTATTAGCGATTGATATTGGAAATACAGATTTTACGATAGGAGTCTTTCAGGGGAAAAAGCTGTGTGATACCTTTCGGATGAGAACAAAGATTAACCGTACTTCTGATGAATATGGTGTGTTTATATTAAACACTCTTCAGTACAAAGGATATGACACAAAGGATGTGGAAGATGTAATTATTGCGTCTGTTGTTCCGGCTGTAATGCATTCATTTAACAGTGCAATTATTAAATATTTTGGATTAACTCCGATTGTTGTTGGGCCGGGAATCCGCACAGGAATCCGTATTGCGACAACAAATCCGAAAGAAACAGGTGCAGACCGCATTGTAGATGCCGTTGCAGGATATGAGCTTTATGGAGGACCGGTTATTGTCGTTGATTTTGGAACAGCAACAACATATGATCTGGTCACAGAAGATGGAAGATTTGTCGGAGGTGTAACTTCTCCGGGAATCCGTACTTCTGCGAATGCTCTTTGGCAGCAGGCAGCAAAGCTTCCTGAAATCGAAATCAGAAAGCCGCAGTATATTCTGGCAAAAGATACGGTAACAAGTATGCAAGGTGGTCTTGTTTATGGTTACATTGGACAGACTGAATACATTATTCGTAAAATGAAAGAAGAGAGCGGTTTGGGAAAGATTAATGTAGTAGCTACAGGCGGTCTTGGAAAAATGATCGCGCAGGAAACAAGCTTTATCAATTATTATGATGCAAATCTTACTTTAAAGGGGCTGCAGATTATTTATGATAAGCAGAAGCAGGGTTAAGTAATGACGGTTAAAGAGATATATGGAACAGATTTTCCAATAATTCTCGCACCGATGGCGGGCATTACAGATTTGCCTTTTCGTATTCTTTGTAAAGAACAGGGAGCGGATGTTATGGTCACAGAAATGATTAGTGCCAAAGCTCTTTTTTATGGGAATAAGAACACATTGCCCCTTATGCAGACAGAAGAGGAAGAAAAGCCTATCGGCGTACAGATTTTTGGATCGGAACCGGAATTAATGGGCGAGATGGCTCATAAAATCGAAGATAAGGGATTTTCTTATATTGATATCAATATGGGATGCCCTGTTCCTAAGATTGTAAATAATAAAGAAGGCTCTGCCTTAATGCTGAATCCGGAACTTGCCGGCCGAATCGTAAAAGAGGTTTCTAAAGCAGTGAGTCTGCCGGTTACCGTAAAGTTTAGAAAAGGCTTTGATGCTGACCATATCAATGCGCCGGAATTTGCTCAGATTATGGAAGAAAATGGTGCAGCGGCAGTTGCCGTTCACGGAAGAACAAGAGTCCAATATTATACAGGACAGGCAGACTGGGACATCATTCGTGATGTAAAAAATGCAGTCTCTATTCCGGTTATCGGTAACGGTGATATTTTTAAAGGGGAAGATGCTGTAAAGATGCGAGACTATACCGGCTGTGACGGGATCATGGTTGCCAGAGGTGCAAAGGGAAATCCGTGGATTTTCCGGGAAGTGAAAGCAGCACTTTCCGGGAAGCCAATCCCAGAACGCCCGACAGAGGAAGAAGTGATTTCCATGCTTCTTCGTCATGCACAGTTAAGCGTCCAGTATAAAGGCGAAAAAATGGGAATCCGCGAGATGCGAAAGCACACAGCCTGGTATACCACAGGGATGCATGGTTCCTCAACTCTTCGCAATAAAGTCAATCAGGTAGAGACTTTTGACGCATTGCAGGAACTGCTGATGCGTTGACAACGAAAATTTTTTGGATTATAATGGTGCTTTAAGTGAAGCAGAAAAGAAAGGTGTAGATTATGGTGGAAGCAAAAAAACATATCCTTACAAGTCAGGGAATGCAGGCATTAGAAGATGAGCTGCAGGATTTAAAAGTAGTTAAAAGAAAAGAAATCGCACAGAAGATAAAAGAAGCCAGAGAACAGGGTGACTTATCCGAGAATGCAGAGTATGATGCAGCCAAAGATGAGCAGCGTTCTATGGAAGCAAGAATCGAAGAACTTGAGAAGATCATCAAGAACGCTGAAGTTATTGATGAGTCCGCTTACGATAAAGATACAGTAAGTATCGGAAGCACGGTTAAGTTCTACGATGAAGAATTTGATGAAGAGCTTGAATACCGTATTGTTGGTTCTACAGAGTCAGATATCCTTAAAGGATTAATTTCTAATGAATCCCCATTAGGAAAAGGATTAATCGGTGCTAAGATTGGTGAGACAGTTCAGGTAGAAAGCCCAGACGGATTCTCTCGCTACAAAATTCTTGGAATCTCCAGAGAGTAAGAAGTAAAATTCTGGTTTGCCGCAGGCAAGGGAGAAGAACACCAAGAATAAAATAAGCCATATTTGTGACTTTAGTCGCGGCATGTTGAATGTTCGCTTAGACGCTCGCATCCAACACTTGCTCCTAGGCCACAAATATGGCTTATTTTATTCTCAGGTGGCGTCTCCTTCGCTGTGCAAAACAGAATTTACATCGTCAAAACTTCATGTTATACTAAAAAAGATTGAAGAAATTTTATTTAGAAATCGAGGAGCATGTATGATTGATCCGAAAAAGGTCCGTTTAATGACCAAGTTAGCGGTTTATGAGGAAGGTCCCGGAAAGAAAGACTTAAAGATTAACTGCTATAGCAAGAGAACCTATGTAAATATTAAACAGTTAGAGAGTATAATTGCAGTAACAGTGGCTTATTTATTAGGTCTTGGGTTGTATTGCTTTGGAATATACACAGATATTATTTCACAGGGATTGAAGTTCCCTTATCAGAAATATATTCTTCATGCGATGATTCTTTATCTGATAATAATCATTATTGATTTTGTATGTACCAGAAGGTATTATACGAAGGTTTACGATAAGATGAGAGAAGATATAAAGCAGTACGATTATAATCTATATCGTCTTGCAAGGTATATTCAAAAGGAAGAGAAGGACAGGGCATAATTTTATGATGGCACAAATAGTCTATTTTAAAGAATGGTTAATTGTTTTTTATAAAAAACACGTAGATGTGGTTTTGCCAGTACTAAAGCTGGTATTTGCCTTTTTTACTATGTGTATGTTTCAGGGAATGTTTCCTTATAATATGGTAATAAACAAACCAGGGATTTTTCTGGTACTTTCTGCCGCGCAGGCATTTTTACCGATATCAGTTTTATATTATATGATATCTATATTAATTATGATAAATCTATGGAAAGTGTCTATGGATATTTTTCTGGGATTTGTTATTTTTTCTATCATATGTTCACTGGCATTTGTGAGAGTAGATAGAAAACACGCAGTAATTCTTATAGTAACTGCGGTAATGTTTTATTTAAAATTAGAATATCTTCTTCCGGTTTTGCTTGGAATGATTGTCGGATTTGGGGCGATTCTTCCAGCAGCGGCAGGAGTGGTAGTTTATTTTCTGTCTGTTTATATGACGGATGTAAGCACGCTGCTTACCACATCATCGAGTTCTAGTTTTGGAATGGGTCTGCAAAGAATTGTAAATTTGATGTTGATTGATAAAAAGCTGCTTGTATTTTTGATTACATTTAGTTTAATTATTTTTATTACAACACTGCTTTGTCATTTGTTTTATGAGAGAGCGTGGCTATTTGCAATTTTTATAGGGCATATAGCGATGATTCTATTATTATTGTTTGGAAGATTGATTTTTGAACTTGATTATAAGATATGGCGCCTCTTCCTTGAGATGATTCTGGGAATAGGATGTTGTTATATTTACCGATTTTTCAGAGGAATCGGAGACGTATCAAGAATTGAAAAGGCATCTTTTGAAGATGACGAATATTTTTATTATGTAAAGGCAGTTCCTAAGATTAAAGTTACACAAAAGGATAGGAATGTGACAGATATTAAATCCGGCGAGAATGAGGATGACATCTTATTCGATGATATAACAGAAGAAACCGACCTGTTTGATGGGAATAGGGAGGAAGCAGAGAAAGAGTGAAAGGGCTGGATAACAGATTATGCAGTTAATAAGTATAGGACAATTTCACAAAGTAATAGAAAAGTATTTATATTGGCTGTCTCTGCCATCTATTGGATTTACTGATATTTTGGAGATAATCATTATCAGTGTGATTGTTTATCAGATGTTGAAGTGGGTACAGCTGACTCGGGCATGGACGTTATTTAAAGGAATTATTATGCTGCTGTTGTTTGCATTATTTGCAGCGATATTTCAGTTAAATACGATATCATGGCTGCTTTCGAATTCTCTTGGTGTGGGAATTACTGCAGCAATTATCATATTTCAGCCAGAGCTGCGTCGGGCTTTAGAGCAGTTGGGACGAAAAAAGATTTTCAGTAATCTTTTTTCATTTTCCACAGGAGAGTATGATGGAAGACAGTCAGTCCTGACAGAGAAGACAATTAATGAGATTGTGCGTGCTTCCTATGAGATGGGAGCAGTAAAGACAGGTGCACTGATGGTAATTGAACAAAACGTTGCTCTTGGGGAATACGTGCGAACTGGAATCTCCATTGACGGAATAGTTAGCAGCCAGCTTCTTATCAATATCTTTGAGCATAATACACCATTGCATGATGGAGCAGTCATTATAAGAGGCAATCGTATCGTGTCAGCAACCTGTTATCTTCCGTTGACAGATAGTATGGATATTGGAAAGGAATTGGGAACAAGACATAGGGCCGCAGTGGGAATCAGCGAGGTTTCAGACAGTCTGACAATTATTGTTTCTGAGGAGACAGGTGCTGTGTCACTTGCGAAGGATGGAAATCTGTATAAGCATTTGAAAAAAGAAGAGCTGTTAGAGAAGCTCAAACAGTTAAAGATTGACGAAGAAAATAATACAGATGTATTTAAAAAATGGAAGGACTTGTTGCGAAATGAAAAGTCAGAAAAATAATATGTGGATGAAGATACTTTCTGTCGTTATAGCAGTTTTAATATGGCTTTTTGTAGCAAATACAAATGATCCTGTAGTTACGAAGAGATTTTACAGTATTCCTGTAAAGGTAATGAATGAGGATGCACTTACAAAACGGGGATACGCCTATGAGATTCTTGACGGAGAAGAAGTAAACATTACCGTAAAGGGAAAGAGCAGTATTGTCCGTTCCATGGGAATTTCTGATTTTCAGGCGATTGCGGACTTTTCAAAATTGTCAAAAGTAGATGCTGTTCCGATTGATGTCACAGCTAAGAAATATTCTGACCAGCTTGATATTACACTTGGAACAACCAATACTATGAAGATTAAAAAAGATGAAGTCGTGACGATCAGTGTTCCTGTTAATGTTACAGCGAAGGGTGATCCAGCGGAAGGTTATGCTGTAGGAAGAGTGACAAGTACTCCTAATCTTATAAAAGTAAGCGGTCCGGAGAATCTGCTCTCCTCAGCGAAAGAGATTCGTGCGACAGTCAGTGTGGATGGAATATCTCATGATGTTACAGCTACAGATAAGCCAGTGCTGTATGATGAAGAAGGGAAAAAGATTATAAGTAATCAGATAGAGTTTGATACAGCGTCTATAGGAATTTATATAGAGCTTTGGAAGACAAAGACTGTAGATGTCAAGTTAAGTTATACCGGGGAGCCTGCAAAGAATTATCATCTTGTTTCTTTTGATTATGAACCAAAACAGATTACGATTGCAGCACCGGATGATATGCTGGAAAGTCTGGATTCCATTACATTAGACAGTGTATCAATTGAGGGGCTTACGGAAGATTATGAGAAGGATATTGATCTGACCCAGACAGTACTCCCTGATAATGTAATTTTGGCGAATGATGATACCAGTGATGTAAAAGTAAAGGCAACGATTGAAAAGATAACCTCACATAAGCTTTCCTTTACGAAAAAGGATATCAATATAACGAATAATACCAATAATTATAAAGTAAGTTTTGATAAGGATAATGACTATTCTATTCTTGTGGATGGGGCAGCTTCTGCTGTAAAAAACCTGGATATTAAAGATTTTGTTCCGTGGATTGACATTAATGGATTAGAACCTGGAACTCATGAGGTATCACTTCATGTCAAAGATGCGGAGGGAGTTACAGTAGGAGCTACAACAAAACTTAAAATTACTTTAAAAGAGAATAATTAATGATTCAGAATATATTTGCCATATGGATTTTCAGGAATCTGTATGGCTCTGAATTATTATGAGAATCATTATAAATAGCGGATTTAATGAATTGAGGAAATGATTATATGAGACAAAAAACAGAAACAATGCTTTGTGTTGCCTTCATGGAACTATTAAAAAAATGCCCCTTTTCAAAAATCACGATACAAAAGCTTGCCGGTCAATGTGGAGTAAACCGGCAAACTTTTTATTATCATTTTGACAATATATATGATTTGATGTCAAAGGCATTTGAGTATGAATTAGTACATGAAAGCCGTATATATGAAGAAGTAACATGGGAGTATGCAATAAACAGCTTTTTGCAGTGGATGAAAGAGAATCGGGTAATCATCAGAAATATTCTTGCGAATGCGGAACTGCCGTATTTAAAGCGGGCTATGTATCCTCTTATTGCCAAAAGTATATCTTGCGGATCTTTTGTGCAGGAGAATGAACAATCTGCAATAAAACAGCAGGAAGAATTCTGTATCAACTTTTTGACAATAGGAATTACCCAGTATGTTCTTGAATGGGTGGAAAGCGATTTCAGGGAGTCGATAGAGGACATTGTTGATCATATGTCATGGCTATTGCAAAAGGTATATTCATAAATAAATTTTTTATATAGTGGTGATATCGAATGAGAACCGAATTCGCTGAGACTGGGGATGGAAAGTATTGGTTGCAACAAAAATCTGCCAGTATAAGAATGCCGGTGATATAGGAGGATTTTAATAGAAAATGATTTCCAGTACATCAAATGCAAAAGTTAAAAATATCATGAATTTAAAAAAGAGTGCCAAAGCCAGAAAGAAAGAAAAATGTTTTCTGGTAGAAGGCCCGAGAATGTTTTTTGAGATTCCAAAAGACAGGATAGAAGAGTGTTATCTTACAGAAGAATTTGAAGATAAATACGCAGAAGAGCTGAAAGGCTGGCATTATGAACTGATCAGTGAAAATGTATGCAAACATCTTTCGGATACGAAGACCCCCCAGGGCGTTATTGCGGTAGTAAGAAGAACGGAGCCAAGTATTGAGGAACTTCTTCATAAAGAGAAGAACCCTTGCTTTTTCCTGTTAGAGAATCTACAGGATCCAGGTAATCTTGGAACAATTGTGAGGACTGCAGAAGGAGCTGGAGTGACAGGAATTATCATGAACCGGGAGACTGTGGATATTTATAATCCGAAGGTGATCCGTTCCACGATGGGAGCGATTTTCCGTGTTCCATTTGTTATCGCAGACAGTCTGCCAGAAGTTATTTTCCAGTTAAAACAGAATGGGGTTTCTGTGTATGCAGGACATTTAAAGGGAGATGTATTTTATAAGCAGGATTACCGAGATGGTAGTGCATTTCTTATTGGAAATGAAGGAAATGGTCTTACAGATGAGATTACTGCACTGGCAGACCATAAGATAAAGATTCCGATGAAAGGGAAAGTAGAATCCCTGAATGCGGCAGTGTCGGCAACAATTCTAATGTATGAGACGATGCGCCAGAGAGAGTTTATGTAGTTTAATTCATTAAGTAAACAACAGACGAAGCCA
>ENA-OPVL01002309-OPVL01002309.1-human-gut-metagenome-genome-assembly--contig:-NODE-2309-length-10264-cov-1.617690_pt1 | contig 10264 bp, 7 predicted proteins | sample MGYA00241496_ERZ501984 | MGnify/ENA primary metagenome ERZ501984 (study PRJEB25962, sample SAMEA2042986) | human gut metagenome | biome: human gut; feature: human-associated habitat; material: faeces... | reverse complement strand
TCAGGAACGACGTCATCCGGGGCTGACAGAGTGCATCGAGACAAAGGATATGGCGGAGCGCAAGCAGAAAATGATCGAGCTTGCGGACGCTTATGTGGCGTTGCCGGGAGGACCGGGAACGCTGGATGAGATCTCAGAGGTCATCTGCCTGGCGCGGCTTGGAATCGAAAACAAGGCGTGCGTGCTGTTTGATACCGACGGCTATTATCAGGCATTGAAGAAGATTTTCGAGGAGATGGTGGAAGTCGGATTTTCGGAAAAAGAAGACTTCAATCGGGTTCTGGTATCCGCAGATCTGGACGAAATCGAACGCTTTATCGAACAATAGAACAACGTGCCAAAAGAGATACTGCAGCGTAGACGGAGACGAGCGGGGTTCCATCTACGCTGCAGTTTTTTCTTGTGAAAACAGGTAGATCGGGTTATCATGGAACTATCACAAAAGGAGAGACGCAATGTCGCAATAGCGATTGCAGAACGGAGGACGTTATGTGGGACAGTATGATAGAAATGATGGAGCTTGTGATGCAGCACATTGTAGCCGTATTTTTCCCTCAAAAGTGATTCAAGCCTGTCACCCACTCCAACTACGGTCTCTGTCTCTGATGTATCAAGGGAATCACTGTACCCCTCCTGTGAATGTGTATGGTATATGAGTATATCAGGACCGTCGCCTGACTTTTCTATAGACATATCGCGCCCAAGCAAAGCCTCCTCACACAGCTCATCGGCTCCTATATATGTAGTCTTGTCCACCTGATAATAGTTTTTTACAAGATTGTCAAAGCTCATATCTACCTGCGGCATTTTCACGTTCTGCTGCTCCTCAAGTTCTGCCAGCTCACCGTTTTTTTCAGCTTCATCAACAAATGCCAACTGGTCGGTATCCGGCAGCATATTGTTCCTGACACTTGCATTTTCATTTTCCATCGCAGCAAGCTCCTCATATGAGAGAATACCTCCTGCTGTATCCTCATCCTCCACAATACGCAGCTCCTTCTTTTTTGAATCATCACACTCCTTGTCAGAATATGTAAGGTGCGGAAATTTTTCTTCCACGAACTTCTTTCCCACACCATCACCGCAAAACAGCATAGACGCAATATATATAAACGCTATAAGCACAATCATTTTTTTCTTCACAATATCATCTCCCATCTAAAGCATCAGGCAGCCCCTGCTACATAAAGCTTATGCGGCTGGCTCTAATGATATTCGAAGCAATAAAATTATTCACTATAGTCATCATATTCATCGTTTGAAAAAGCCATATTTATGCCCTCAGACAAAAGCCCTGCCAGTCTCTTAACCGTCTCGTCAATATCCTTCGGCGTCACAAACATGCCGTTTAACTTAGGCGACATGAGCTTTGCGGTGTTCTCCCGGCTGGCATTTACCGCATCTGAAACAATAGTCACCGCATCAATGACTGTCGGAATACCAATTGCGATAACAGGCACTCCGAGATTGCCATGGTTAATACCGTCCCTGTGGTTTCCTACCCCGCTTCCGGGCACTATGCCTGTATCCGTCAGCTGTATGGTACAGCCCAGCCTCTTTGTACTGCGTGCCGCAAGCGCATCAATTGTCACAACAAAATCAGGCTTCACCTCGCTCACCACACCCTTTATTATCTCAAGGCACTCCATGCCTGTCTGAGCCATCACTCCCGGCACCAGGCCGCACACACTGTTTACATTCTCGTTGCTAAACGCATACCTGCCATATTCCTTTACTATATGGCGGGTGATAAACAAGCTGTCAACGCATCTTGGCCCAAGCGCATCAGGAGTTACATTTCTGTTTCCAAGCCCGACAACAAGTGCCGCATATATACGCTTGTCACAGACAGCCTTTACAAAGCTCTTAAGCTCTCTTGAAAGCTCCCTCATCACAGCCTGGCAGCACTCCTCATCTCCCTCGGACAGCATAGCAGCCTCAATTGTCACATATTTTCCTTTAGGACGGCCTGTAGCCCTGACTGCATTTTCTGAGTCAATTGTCACTACACTGACTATGATTCCATTATCCAGCTTTTTTTCAGAGAAATTCACACCTCTCATATCTGTGTTTGCCTTTTTAAGGCTCTCCTGCGTCTCAAGCGCCAGATCAGTTCTTGCACACCATTTATCAGCCGACAAATCAATACACCTCCCCTGTATGATATTCCAAAATCACATATATGTTAATTTTTGCAATTTTTTTCAAAATATGTATTGACAGAGCAGAAAGGTTGACATATTATATTCTAGTATGTTTGCGATGAAGCGTCCGTGTCTGTTTCACCGCAGGAAACAAATTACAGTTTGATATGGAGGTGTACAGATTGGCTAACATTAAATCCGCAAAAAAGAGAATTTTAGTAACAGAAACTAAGGCTGCAAGAAATAAAGCAATCAAATCAGGAGTTAAGACAGCAATCAAGAAGGTTGAGGCTGCTGTAGCTGCAAATGATAAGGCTGCTGCTGAGGCTGCATTAAAGGATGCAACTTCTGTTATCGCAAGCGCTGGTTCAAAGGGTATCTTCCACAAGAACAACGCAGCCAGAAAAGTATCTCGTTTAACAAAGCTTGTTAACGGATTAGCTTAATTACTATATAGCAATAAATAATAAACCCATCGGTGCCGTCATACCGATGGGTTTTTTTATTTGCTTTTTTGTATATTTGCGTTATATCATTTACTGCCTGTCGCATGAGTGCCGGTCATATCTGCAGAGTACTGCACTATAAAAAGCTCCACAGCCATCTGGTCATTCATCCTGCCGGTCTTCACAGCCTCCTCATACGCCACACCGTCTCTCACAGCCCTCTTTAAATCATCCAGTGAATATGCCCTGCACTGCGCCTGATATTTGCGCACCGCCCACTCCGGACATCCGGCCTTTGATGCTATATCCTTGTTGCCAAAGCCCTTATTTGTCATGGCTTTCACATTCATCAGTATATTGAACTGGCGCGATATAAGATACATAATACGCATGGCCGGTTCTTTAAGTGCCAGCAGATCGTAATACAGCTCAAGCGCACGCTTTTGTTTGTGTGATGCAATCGCATCAACCATCTCAAATACCTTGTTTGTGATCTGCTCTGTCGTTACAGCCTCAACATCCGAAAGCTCAATCACGTCCTTGTCCATACAGTAGCACAGCAGCTTCTCAAGCTCCTTGTCGATATTTTCCATATCTGTGCCGGTTTTTTCTATAAAGCTGTTGTAGGCAGCCTGGCTCATGCCCTTTCCATCTTTTCTAATCCTCATTCCTATCCATCTGGCGAGTGTCTCATCCGTCTGTTCCTTGAACTCCACAGGATTACCGCACTTGGCTGCCGCCTTATAAAGCTTTGAGCGCTTATCAACGCTCTCCTCAACAAATATAAAGTGCGTGCTCTCAGGTGAATCCTTTAAATACTCTCCAAGCTCATCGCCTGCCTTTGAAAAAATGCCTGCATCCTCTATAAGAATCACTCTTTTATCCGCAAAAAACGGAAGTGTCTCCGCCAGATCAATTATCTCTTTCTGGTTGATTCCATCGCCCTCAAACGATGAAAAGTTCATACTGTCGCCCTCACTGACCATAGCCTTTATCAGCTTGTCCCTGTACTGTTTTATGAGGTATCTCTCCTGTCCATACAGCAAATAAACCTTTTTGAAATCTCCTGCTTTTATATCATTGTCTATTGTTTTCATATATAGTACTCTCTTTATACTTAATCTGACCACTTTGCATTGTGTATAAAATACGGCACTTTGCATCCATAAGCCTATCCATGGCTTCATCAGCCGGATGTCCATAGCGGTTTTCTGCCGCGCATGATACTGCAGCCCACCTTGGGCTTAAAGCCTCAATCCAGTCCGCAGAGCTTGAATACCTGGAACCATGATGATTTGCCTTGTAAAAATCCACAGAAAGCCCATCCCCATACTCATTAACAAGCTTCTTTTCTACCTCAGATGATATATCTCCGCCGAAAATACCACTAAACCTGCCATCCGTGAGCTTCAGCACAAGACACATATCGTTTCTGTCTAAGGCAGTATCAACTGGCCCCGGATACAGGCACATGATACCATCAGCTTCTTCATTTGCAGTACTGCGCGAACCTGATGCATCATTTATTTCAATCGAATCCCCCTTTGACATAAGGCATATATCAATTCCTGCTTCCTTAGCTTTAAAAAGCAGCTCCTCCATAGCTTCCTCATTAGCCGCTGCTTCTGCCACAACTATATGCTCTATAGTATATCCACTGTCTATCACCTCAGACAAACCGCTTATATGATCACTGTCTGCATGTGAAACAAACCAGTATGATATACTCTGTATGCCGTTATACTTAAGAAACGGCATAATCACATTCTCTCCAAGCTGTTTTCGGTCAGAGCTTCCTCCATCAATAAAGATGCATGTGCCTGACTCAAAGCGGTAAAACATGCCATCTCCCTGCCCCACATCAAGTATATCAAGCTGCGCAGCAGTTTTTGGCTTCACAAGAAAAATTGCAAGCAGGACTGCTGTACACACCACTCTTTGGACACTGTAAAGGATTTGGCTTTTTTCTTTTAAGCCACACTCTATGGCACGTTTTTTAAGCGAAAATGCCACCAAAAAGCCACTCATAACAGCATAAAAAAGGAAAATCCTGTATCCATCAGGAGCTCCTGTGATAACCGATGCCCCCGGAAGCTTCATAACAAGACCGCAAAGCACCTCATAGAGTTTTAACACCGCAAATGCAGGAAACACCAGCAGTTTGCCGGGCATCACGCCAAAGCAGCCTGCGGCAGACGCAAGCAGACCCGAAATAAATACGACAGGTAAAGCCGGTATCACAATGAGATTTACAAACACCGCAAAAAGAGGCAGCTCATAATAGTTCATAGCAACAACCGGAAGCATCGGAAGCTGTATGGATACTGATGCCCAGAATTTTTCGCCCTTAGAAGCACTCATCACAGGTGTCACAATACCTATAGCAAGTATCGCCCCTACCGAGAACACAAATCCGGCATATCCCAAAACCATAGGATTATCCCACAGCAGGTAAATGACCATGATGCCAAGAGAATTGAGCATATCTGTGCATCTGCCTAAAGCTGCCGCAAGCATTGTAAGTATGAACATCCCCACGGCACGCCTTGTGGACACGGCATTTCCTGTCATAACAGCATAGCTTAGTATAAGTGCTGCAGAACAGACAAATGCCGCTGTATAGCTCACCCTTCTTTTTCTGAGAAGCTTGTAAAAAGCCATGCCAACTATAGAAATATGAAGTCCGGAAATAGCCAGTATATGTGAAATACCACTGACCTGGTATAAATCCTTTATCTCATCATCCAGATACGACTTGTCTCCAAGCAGCATGGACGAAAGCACTCCTGCCGTTGTCTCATCAGTCACCTCAAGAAGTGAAGCTGACAGCGTATCACGAAGTTTTTCAAGTCTGTGGTAATACCATGCATGTTTACCGGCGCTTGTCTTAATACTGTCTGCATTCACCGAGAAATCAATTCCCTGCGAGCGGTAAAAACGCGCTCTGTCAAACTCGCCCTCATTGGTTGCAGACTTAAACAAGCCTATCTTGCCGTTAGCTTTCATATAATCGCCCAGATGTGCGCTTTTGCTGTCACAGTATACCACGACATCACCACATGATATTTTTCTGCCAAAAGCCTTGCCGTACCCGGGCTGCACTACGCAGTCCGTCATATAATACCTGTATGAGAAATACTTGTATTCAGTTTTATAAATTTTCCCCCAGACGATGACAGATTTTTCATCTGTCATATACTGCATATAGCTGTCACGTTTTTCATCCACTGAAGCGTATCTGAATTGTGCTGTTGCAAAAACAGCTGACGATATCAGGATAAGCAAAACAACTATGCGCCCGATACCGGAAAGGCTGCCCTTAGACACCACACACTCAGCTATTAAAGCCACAACCAGCATGGCAAAAACAAAAAAGCCAAAGCCCCTGCCATACATACCTGAAACAGTTCCTGCAGTATAGACCAACGCAAATAAAAACATCGGCCTTTTACTAATACTCTTCTCCTCCTAATCCAATCTATTCTATTTTTCAGTTTTTTCCGTGGAATCATCAGAATCCACTATATCCTTATTAAACTCATACATGTCGCTTAGCTTGTAATTATAAAGCAGCATGCCGTCATTCTCACCGTCAAGCGAGATCTGTACCTTGTCCACAGTAGGAAGTGAGGTGAGTGAATTAACTATCGAATACAGCACCACATCCTCTGTCAGCTTATTGTCAATAGTATTTCTGAACGAAGAGTCAAAGTTCAGATAGCATATTCTATCTGCCACAGACACATTGATAAGCTTTGTTGTGCCCGGAAGAGTTGCTTTGAGCTTAGAGCCCTTCGGTCCCTCAATAAGCTGCTCAACAACAAGCTTTTCAAGCGCTATATTTGAGCTGTAATGTATCACTCTGGTCTGTTTTTCAAGCCCTGTACCATCCTTGTCAGCAAAATAAAGCGTGAGTGTCTCCTTCACACTTGTATTAATCTGCTCACCCGGATTCTCAACAAAATCATCAGCACCCATGCTACCAACAATCTCATCATCCGAGTCCACAAGAGGAATACTGTTTACGGTAAATGTCACATATGAAATACTATCCAGCTGTGTGAGCGTGCGGACTACAGAAGCTCTCAAAAGCACCTCCTGCGCAGCCGTAAGGTCATAATACTCCTTGCTGAAATCCACAGTGCAGTTATAGTTTTTCTCGTCATGACCTCTCACAGACACCTCATCCGGAATCGCCTTGCGCAGTCTTGAGTCTTCAGGCTTATCCTGCAGTCTTCCAAGAAGCTCATCCACCTGCTTGTCCACATCTGAGTTTTTGCTTCTAAGCACATATGACTCCGGCACACTGCTCGTAACATCCATATTCAGACAAAACACCTCAACCGTATTGTCTGCTTTTTTCTTTGTGCAGCCGCCCATGGAGAGCAGAATTGCTGCAGTGAGCACGAATATAATTATTCTTTTCACGTCAAGCCTCCTATACAATATAGTTGAGCGGTATACGCACATCAAAGGTAGTGCCCTCTCCCATCACACTGTGAGCCTTTATAGCTCCCCTATGCATAAGAATAGAGCTTCTTGTAATGGCAAGTCCCAGACCTGTACCGCCAATCTCTCTCGAATGTGACTTGTCCACGCGATAAAATCTCTCATAGATGTGCTCTAAGGACTCCTCCGGTATACCGATACCGTTGTCCTCCACCTTCAGATAGAAATACTGATGGTCCGCATTTAAGGATACATGAACATAGCCACCGGTCTCGTTGTCATTGTACTTGATGGCATTCTCAATGAGGTTTGTAAAAGCAAGCGTCAGCTTCACTTCATCTATCTCTGCAGTTACCGGTCTGAAGCTTTCGAGTACAAGCTCCACCTGCTGCTTGTCAGCAATCGGCTGAAGTCTCTTCATAATCTGCTCGAGCAGGTCATTGATATTAACACTATCGATATTCAGCGTGGCAGCCGACTTATCCATCTTGACCAGTGATAACAGGTCATTTATTATCTTTGTCTCTCTGTCTATCTCGCTTGTGATATCTCCCATGAACTCCCTGTACATCTCAATCGGAGCCTCATCACCCATGCTGTTGATGGAATCTGCGAGCACCTTCATGGAAGTAAGAGGTGTCTTGAGCTCATGTGACACATTCGATACAAACTCCTGTCTGGACTCATCCATGACCTTCATTCCGCTCATCAGCTCATTAAAATTCCTGCTTATTATAGCAGTCTCCGCATAGTCATCTACATCCAGCTGCTCTTTTCCAAAGCCATCCTTAATGTCTGATATCTCGTCAGAAAGCTTCTTAATCGGAACAAAAAGGTGCAAAAGCACAAGCACACCAAAAAAGAGCACCACCGCACCTGCAATAATGGCAACCGTCACAGCAATCTGTGTCAGATACGACATATTTAGCGATATATTGTCCGTCGACACACTTACAACAAGTGCTCCCTCTATCTTTGAATCCTTGTCGTTTGGATTGCTTATCGGAACAGAAAGCTCGATATAGTGGTTTTTAGAATCGTAGTTTGTAATCTCTGAAGCAGAGAAGGTCTTGATAACCTCCTCTGAGACAATAGTATTGCCATCATCTAAATTGTACGTATCCTTAATAATCTTAAAATGCTTGTCAACTATGAGCACACGGCCCTCATATATAGTAGTAAGAGTGTCAATCTGAGCATCAATATTGCTCAAGTCACTGCCATCCTTATCAAAGTATTTACTTGTGGATATCTTGTTTGCGAGAATCTTTGCCTGACTAAGCACTTCACTTTCGCGGATTGAAACCGCTCTGGACTCGTAGGTGTTAAGTATGCCGAAGCACAGCACCACCTCCGGTACCAGAACGAGAACAAAAATCATGAAAATCAGCCTGGATTTCAGACTCTTATAAAATGCAAAATGTACTTTACTCTTAAACATTTTAGAACCTTTCTGAAAGTATTACTTCTGGTTGTAGTAATATCCCACACCCCACTTGGTATGAACGTACTTCGGCTCGCTTGGATTTGCCTCAATCTTTTCACGAAGACGTCTGACATGCACATCAACCGTACGCACGTCACCCGGGTAATCCTCGCCCCATACAATCTTTAAAAGGCTCTCCCTACTGTACACTTTATTTTCATTTTTGATCAGAATCTCGAGCAGTTCAAACTCTCTTGCAGTCAAATTGATTTCATTATCGTTTATGAACAGACGTCTGCTGTCACAGTCGAGCTTGATATCACCCTTTTCAATTACAGATGACTGTACCTGTGGTGCACGTTCCGGTGAAGTACGCCGCATGATTGCCTTGATTCTGGCCTTTACCTCAAGAATATTAAATGGCTTTGTGATATAGTCATCAGCGCCGTACTCAAGTCCTAAAATTTTGTCCATGTCATCGCCCTTTGCAGTGAGCATGACAATCGGGACATCAGAAAACTCCCTTATTGCCTGACACACCTCAAAACCATCCATCTTTGGAAGCATGACATCTAAAAGAATCATATCATATGAATTGGCCTTCGCCATATTTAAGGCCTCCTCACCGTCATATGCGCAGTCTACTTCCATGCCATCCTGCAGCAGACTGAAACGTATTCCTTTTACAATTAACTTTTCGTCGTCAACGACCAGCACTTTTTTTGCCATTTATACACTCCTAATTTACTGTTATATCATCTTTTATTTTATTAAACATCGCTTCACCGATGCCGGACACCCTCGTGATATCCTCAATCGAAGAAAACAATCCATTTTTGGCGCGATCTTCAACAATACTCTTTGCCTTGCTCTCACCAATTCCTGAAAGAGCCATTAGCTGCTCGACAGTTGCGGTATTGATATTGAGCTTGCCATCCTTTACGCCTATATGTTCCTCAGCGCCGCCCTTCATCAGCGAGCCATCTATGCCGGTGGTATATGTGCCCTCAGGTATGTGATCCGACTTAAGCTCCTCTACAGTCGGGAAATACAGCATCTGCCCATCATACAGCTCTGATGCCAGATTCCAAAAGCTTTTGTCAGCTGTATCCAGCATGCCTCCAGCCATATCAACGAGCTCACAAACTCTCGCGCCCGGCTTTACTCTGTATACACCGGGATTGGCAACCTGACCACAGATATAGACGCACCACTCAGTAGATTCATCAGTGTCATCTGCTGTGTCTTTTGCCTTCTGCTCCTGTTCTCCATCGGATGAAGCTTTCTTCTCCTTGGAATCAGCAGTCTGTCTGTTTACATCACTTGAAACCACAGCAGTCTGCTCCGTTTCAGAAGCAAAATGAACTGTGGCATCATCCTTTTTACAGCCGCAAAGGCCAAACGCTATTGTTAAAATAAACGCACTTAATAATATTATTTTTTTCATATGGTCTCCTTTGATTAATATCATAATCTCAAAGGAGAAATCGATGTCCTCTTTATTTTACAGACTTTTTGACAGTATTACAAGTGTTGTTTCAAGTTTTTCTATCATTTCGTCAACATCACTCTTTTCGATAACAAGAGGAGGCACAAATCTAAGCACATTGCTGCCTGCCGTAATGACTATAAGGCCTTGATTTAAAGCCTCTGCTGAGACCTTTCCTACAGGAAGGCTGCACTCCACGCCCTGCATGAGTCCCATACCCCTTCTGGCTGTGAGACAGTCGAATTTTGCAACAAGCTCATCAAGCCTCTTCTCCAGGTAAGGTGCAACCTCCTTTACATGGCTTACTATA
>ENA-OPVL01002306-OPVL01002306.1-human-gut-metagenome-genome-assembly--contig:-NODE-2306-length-10278-cov-1.771398_pt1 | contig 10278 bp, 7 predicted proteins | sample MGYA00241496_ERZ501984 | MGnify/ENA primary metagenome ERZ501984 (study PRJEB25962, sample SAMEA2042986) | human gut metagenome | biome: human gut; feature: human-associated habitat; material: faeces... | reverse complement strand
TAAATAACATGGAAGTAGGTATTGTGCAGGATTGGAAACTGGGCGAATGACTATATTATGAAGCCATTTAGACAATGGTTCTGCGTGCAAGAGTGTCTGTGTAGTTTAGAAATAAAGAACATACTATCAAATTGTCTTAAAAACATCTAATAGGAGGGTAAAGGTTAACAATGATAAATAGAGAAATATTTACAGAAAGTCCAGAAGAGGATTTATGGCGAGAACTACTCAATACTCATATCGGGCGAACGTTTCAAGATATTTAAAGGAACATTCCTTGGATGAGGATGAAGATACAATAAACACAATTATTGGGTCTTTCCTGCAGGCAAATGAATATTTTAAAGCAAGTAAGAGTGCAAATCTTCAGATATCTCCGCTACTTTTGTATTATGGAGCAACTAATCTGCTATTGGGATTGACTTCATTGATAACAGGTAAGAGACCTGAAATAAAAAATCATGGCATGACAGCAATAGATTCTACAATAAGTACATATATCGCAGAGGCTAATGTTGTTTTTGGAGATCCTAATACTGGAGGTATACATCAATTTGCGAGAATACTAGGGTTCGAAAAGGATTTAACAAAGTGTGGTGAATGGAAAATGATGGATTTCTTATCAGCTATTGTTGAAATCGATCAGGATTATAGAAAATGTTATGCACAAGAAAATGGTAATACGCTTCTTCTTGACCTTTTTAATACACCAACGGGAACAATCGAACGACTATATTTAAACAAAAATAAAGTTGAAACTATTGGTGCAGTTCTAAATAATGTTGAGGGTTTTGATAAGAATTATCTTCCGCCGCAAGTAGGACATGAACGTGAATCAGACAGGGATTATCTTATCTTAAGGAAAAAGATGGCAGGAAAAAACATTAAAATGATTTCTTTTTCCGGACAGCCTTACTTACAAGCTGGTATTATAAAGAATGGACAGTTGATTACATTGCCGCCTTTGTTCAATATGTATGCAGCGCTCTTTATTATGGGATCGCTTTGCCGTTATCATCCAGAAAAATGGGGACCATTTGTATTGAATGATGAAACTGGCGAACGACTTCTGTTTGAGAAATTTTTGTATTTATCAAGAAGAATTTTACCGAATATCGTTCTTAACCTATTAAATAACGATAATGTGGTTTATGTTACTCAAAAATACTCAATTAATGAAACCATTAAGCATGTGGGTGAACATGAGATAAAAGAACTTATACAGAAAGAACTATATGCTGCAGAAGAAAAACGTAGATTAAAGAGATAATTAAGGTGGTGGTAGCGGTGGATTTTAGATCTGAAGTATTCAAATTATGCAAAGCAATACAGAAAAGAGCAGAAACAAATATTGTCAACGAAACATATCTAAGACTTTTTACTAGCAAATCTGAAGAATGTGTGATACCCCAATATTCAATGTTTCATGAGGCGGCAAAACACGGAAATAACCAGTTTTATGGGTATCTTTATGCTAATGAACATACGGATGATTATAAGACGGTATTACAAGGGATTACACCATTACCTGATAAGGACATACAGATATTTGCAAGAGCACATGCCACTATTTACGCTCTTATAAAAGAATGTGTTAAGGAGTTAGAAATTTCAAATCCTAGGATTGCGAAGGCATTGGACCCATATAGTAAATATAGACCTATAACTGCACCAGCAGGAGTACCATTCTTAGCTGAAAAGGAATATGAAAAAGCTGCGGAAGCATTTCGAGAATCTAAACTATACAAAAAACTGATTAATTCATCGATTAATGCTCTCGTGGAAGAACTTAAACCTGAGGACATACATACTATGTTTATGGTTTTCGAGAAGGAGATAGTAGCGTGTCCTTTAGATGTAGTGCCGGAAAGTATTAAACCACTAGAAAAATGTTTGGTAACAAAATTTGAAAAAATAGAAGAAATATTACTGGCTGAAACATTGATGATTTTTGCTCTTCAAAAATCATTGGAAAATGCTTGTAGTCTGTTGTATACAGCTTTAATTGGAGATGATTTACGCGTATTTAATAATGACAACATATTTAGCATTGATAAAAATTATAGTAATTCTCTGAGAAAGATTATACAACTATCTGCCATTGGAATTTTTTTGACTGGAAAATCAAATACGGTAGGAGATATTATGTTGGTTGACTGTGATCCTTCTCCTGAATATCATATGCATGAATTTGGGGTGATACAGTCGTATTCAGCAAGTTTTAATGGTGAAATGGGAGATACAAGTAAAGTTACAATGATGGTTGTTGATGATTTACTTAATCCATATCATCTTCTAACAAATAGAATTATTGATATGGATTTTCCACCGCTGGTTAGAGAAGAGGTAGAAGATAGTAAAGATAAAAATATATCTGTAAAAAAGAAAATATCTCGAAACGAGAAGTGCCCATGTGGAAGTGGATTAAAGTATAAATTTTGTTGTGGAAAGAATAAGTGATAGAAATAGGGCTATAGGTATAAGGCTGTAACAGCTGTCTAAGACAAATTTCATATTGGAATATAAAGGCTGCCGCTGTGTTTATTGTTCCACTTTGGTGTATATAATAGGTTTTGTTTTCATAACCGAAAACGAACGATTATTTATATGATATTTGGATTCTATTTAACTGCTGTATTAGCATTGGTAGGATTTCCAAATATAATATCGCTGAAAGTTGAGTTAACGGTAAATATTATTCTTTTTGTGTATCTGATAGTGGTATTTGTTATGTTTTTCTTTCAACCATTTATTTCGTCTTTGTTATGGGAAATGCTGATGTCAATAAAAGTTTGCTTTTATGTTGGTTCAACTGGGTCTCGCCCTCTTTTGTTTTAACAAAAAATTAGCACTTACCGCTTGAAAGAGGAAGCAGCAGATAAAAAATAGTTCTAAAAGGTATATCTTTGTAATGCAAGAGTATGATACAATTGGTTGTGGATACTAAAAACTAAGGAAAATCAGGTATGCTGAATAAAAAAGATTTCTTAAAATACGCTTCAAAACTAGCCTTTCCGATCATGATCCAAAATCTGATCGGAACTCTGGTAAACATTGCCGATACGGTAATGCTTGGATATGTAAGCCAGACTGCCATGTCGGCTTCATCCCTTGCGAACCAGTATACTTTTATTCTTTTCTGTTTATATTATGGTATGGCCACGGGTGCTTCCGTTTTATGTGCACAGTACTGGGGAAAAGGTGATAAAAAGACAGTAGAAAGAATTCTCGGCCTGGCGGAACGAATCTCACTGATCGTTTCCCTCGTGTTTTTCGTGATTTCTTTTTCTATGCCAACTACGATCATGAAGATCTTTACAAGCAGTCCGGATACGATTGCTGCCGGCAGTGAATACTTAAGGGTAATTTCATTTTCATTTATGTTTATGGGATTCTCTCAGGTTTTTATGAGTGCCCTTCGAAGTATCGGAAAAATAATGCTGCCTTCTGTCACGTACATTGTTTCGCTTTGTGTCAATGTAATTTGTAATGCCACCTTTATTTTTGGTCTGTTTGGACTTCCAAAGCTTGGCGTTACCGGTGTGGCTCTTGGTACTGTCATTGCCAGAATCACAGAAGTACTGATCTGCCTCATCTACTCATTAAGAAGTTCCGATGTCAGATTCCGTATAAAATACTTCTTTGCGAAATCAGGTATTCTGTTCCAGGACTTTATGAAAATTGCTACCCCGGCTGTAATAAATGATGTTGTCTGGAGTTTTGCCAGTTCAGCATTCGCAGCAATCCTCGGTCATATTGGTGATGATATGGTTGCCGCAAATGCGGTTGCTGTTATGGTGGTAAATATTGGCGCGATCGCCTGTCGTGGTTTTGCCAATGCGACTACTATCATTGTCAGTCAGGAACTGGGTAAAGATAATATTGATGCAGCAAGAGAATATGGAAAGCGCATGCTCAGAATAACAATGGTTGTAAGTCTGATCGGATGCGTCATTATTCTGGCACTTCGTCCTCTGATACTGGATTTCTATCGGGATAAACTGACAGAGACGGCCATTTATTATCTTGGCATTTTTATAATTATGACAACCTGGCGCCTTGTGGGAGAAGGCATCAATACCTGCCTTATATGCGGCTGCTTCAGAGGTGGTGGTGATTCCAGATTTGGAATGATCATAGATTCCATATTTATGTGGCTTGTTGCAGTTCCACTTACCTTTATTGCGGCATATGTTTTAAAACTGCCGCCTATCTGGGTATACTTTGTAATGACTCTGGATGAGTTCGAAAAAATGCCCGTGGTCTTCATACACTATATCAGAGGTAAATGGCTCACAAACATTACCAGAGATTTGGATTAAACAAACACCTTCAGACTATAATAAAATAGCTTGAAGGTGTTTTTTTTACAAATCAGCTTCTGAAATAAAACATATTATCAAATTTATAAGTCGCTATTACTTTTAATATCTTAAACTTTTTGTGGATTTATATGGATTTGCCTTGGAATATGGTATAGTAAATAAATGAAGGTAAATGAAATGGAGATATAATACAGGTTATGACAAAAATTTTAATCATAGAAGATGAAATACGTCTGGCAGATGTTTTATATGATTGGTTTCACAGTAAGAACTTTCAGGTAACTGTCTGCCATGATGGAATATCCGGATATGAGACCGCATTAAAAAATTCTTATGATGCAATTATTTCAGACGTAATGCTGCCAGGAATAGATGGCTTTTCCATAGTAAAAAATTTGAGGAGTATGAAAGTTAGGACACCGGTTATTATGCTTACGGCCAGGGTGGAACTACAGGATAAATTGCAGGGATTTGATGCAGGTGCAGAAGACTATCTTACCAAACCTTTTGAAATAGAAGAACTGGATGCACGTGTAAAAGTCCTGCTAAGGAAAAATGAAAAGGGAAAGGAAGAGGAAGAAGAAACCGGGGAGCGGCCAGATTTTGTACTGGAAAAAAACAGCCGTATATTGAAAAATTCGGTTGGAAATAAAAAGGTGAAATTATCAGGAAAAGAATATACACTGTTGTCTTATTTTGTGGAAAATTATAATCAGATATTGTCTAAAGAGCAGATTACGGTTCGAATCTGGGGATATGACACAGATGTAGAATACAATAATGAAGAGGTATATATTTCTTTTCTGCGCAAGAAGCTGAAATTTATTGAAACGGATACAGTGATTGAGACAGTCAGAGGTGTCGGGTATCGTCTCAGAGGGAAAAACGATGAAACAGTTTAAGAAGAAAATCATGGGACTTCTTCTGTTGATTTATATGATTGCGGCAATATTCATTCTGGCACTTTTGAATTTTTCTTATGTGCAGAATAATAAGAACAGTATTTCCAGGATTTTGAACATGAAATTTCAGATTGTATCCGATCAGAACGGAAATAAACAAGAGGAAGTTCCAAAGGAACAGGAAAGAATTAGTGGTGCCAGAAGTGAAAAAGTAACAGTAACGGAGCAAAAAGAAGACAGCTATGTCAAAAAGAGTTATCTTGTAGCCAAAGCAGAGGATGGGACATTATATGTTAAAAATATGCTGCCGGATACTGGATTTTCAGAAGAGGAGATCATAGAAACAGCAGAAAAATTTCTGGAAACGAAAAAAACATCTGGGAGTTATGAAAATTATCAGTTTGAAATTTCTGTTCATAAAGGGGAATTGCTCATTGCCTTTGCGGATATCACATCTCTAAAGATGGAAGAGCAGAAATATTTCATTTTCTCATTGCTGGTAGCTTTCGTTTTAGGAATATTATGGATTTATCCGGCATGGAAAATTACAGGAAAAATAGTTGCACCCTTAGAGGAAGCAAACCGTTTGCAGAAAGAGTTTGTACTGTTTGCAGGACATGAACTGAAAACACCGGTTACAGTTATGAAGGCAAGTCTGGATATGCTTGAAAGAGAAGGAATTCACAGCAAATATCTGGATTATGCGGCAGAAGAAAATGAAAAAATGCGCAAACTGGTAATAGAGCTTCTGGACTATTCCAAAATGGAGTATCAGGAAGAAAAAAGTTTCCGGGAGAGCGTAAATTTCAGCCAGTGCATAGAGGGGATTTCTCTGGAGTTTGAGGCAATGGCTTTTGAAAAAGCGGTTATACTGATAACTGATATACAACAGAATCTGGTTATTGACGGCAACAAAGAAATGCTGGAGAGAATGGCAGAAACCCTTCTGGAAAACGCAATCCGGCATACAGAGGCCGGAAAAGAAGTAAAGATTGTCCTAAAGAAAGACGAGAAAAAGGTACGGCTGTCTATGGAAAACCAGGGCGAGGCTATTCCAGAGGAAGAACGAAGAAGACTTTTTGAAAAATTCTATCATGATTCAAACCCGGAAGAGGGGCATTATGGATTGGGTCTGGCTATTGCACAGTCAATTGCTGCAAAGCATCATACAGAGATAACAGTGATAAGCGAGAATGGATGGAACTGTTTTATAATAGACTTTCCGTTTTTTTACAGAAAATAAAAGATTTGTGAAAACCTTGTGAATTTGCTTGGAAATTTATTTTTTCAAGGAATTTTCAAGGTTTTTCTCATATAATCGTGTCCGTAAAAAAATTCTGATTAAGAAAGGGGCACAGTCAATGAAAAGAAAGCAGATAACTGCAATGATAACAACAATGACAATGGTGCTGGGAATCACAGCATGTGGAGCAGGAAACGTAAGCGCAGAGCAGGAGAATAAAGAACAGACAGAAATTGAAAGTATCTTAAATATTTCAAACAACGATGAAATTACATGGAGTTATGACAGTCAGTCAGATTCCTGGACAATGTCTGTAACATGCGCAGTTGCAAATCCGGAGCTGCCGGATTATCAGGGCGTTTCTGTAAATGTTCCTGGTGCATATGTAAAAGGAATTGATACAGATGGGGACGGAACGGAGGATGTAACAGGGAAAACTTATTCGGAAGAAGTAAATGGACAGCTCGTGATTGATGATAGTGCCAAAATTACGAATGCAAACGGACAGACCTATACTGCATCTACAGCACCGGTTATTATAAATACAGGAGCAGCAGGTTACAGTGCACAGGAAAATCAAAAGGCATCTTCCGGCAATGCGGCATATGGATATATCAATGTGGCATGTGGAAACCGTGGCAAACAGAGTACGGCAACGGATGAGAATGGGGAGGAATATTATACTGGTGATGCACCGCTCTGTCTGGTAGATCAGAAAAATGCAATCCGTTTTGTAAAGTATAATATCATTCTTGGAAACCTTCCGGGAAATACAGAATATTTCGTGTCTACGGGAGGTTCCGGCGGTGGAGCACATGCTGCAATGGTAGCAGCAACTTCTGACAATTCGGATTATTTCCCGTATGAAGTAGAAGCAGGGGCAGTTGGAATCTATCAGAATGAAGATGGGACGTATTCGGAGACCATAGGATCAGAGAACACTGAAATTTCAGATGGAGTATGGGGATGCGTTGCATACAGCGCAATCACTTCTTTACAGGAAGCAGATATGGCAATGGCATTTGAATATTATCTTGATACGGATTATGAATTTAATACGGATTTTCAGAAAAAGCTGGCAGAATGCCTGTCTAAGGAATATATGGAGTATATCAATGATCAGAATCTGAGTGTCAGCGAGTCGGCAGTGGATATTGATATCAATGGAGATGGGGATAAGGACGATGTAGTGGATCTGACGATAGAATATGATGTGGAAAAATATGCAGATACCAACGGATACGGTGGAACTTATCTTACGCTTTATCTGAAAGAATTTGAAAAAAATCTGGAATGGTATCTGGAAAATCTGGATTATGCAGATGACTGGACATGGTTTGACAGTGATGGAAATGCACTGAGTGATGAGAGTGTGTCACAGATGACAACAGAAGAGAAAGCTCAGGCATTTCTGGAAGGACGATATGCCAAAGGAGAATCCGGACAAAATGCAGGTCCAGGAGACGGAATGCCAGATGGAAATGGTCCGGATGGAAATGAAATGCCGGGTGAAAAGCCGGACGGAATACCGGATAGAAATGACTCAGATGGAGAAAAGCCGGATGGAGCACCAGCCGGAAGCATGCCAGGTGGAGAAACTTCGGACGGCAATGCTCAAGATGACCTGGTTACAAGTGGAATGGGAGATGAGGTCGGAACTCCGGATGCCGGAACTACACAGTCTGCAGGTACAAAAACAGATTCTTCAAACTACAGCAGTTATGAAGAAATGCTGGAATCTTATGAAAGTGATATCGCCTCTATCGAGGATGGTGACAAATACGGAAATAATATTGTAGACCTGTATAATCCAATTAACTATATTGGAGATGAAGATACAGAAAGCCCGACATGGACCAGAATTGTAATGGGTGCATCCGAAGGTGATATGTCTCTATTTGCGTCTATGAACATGCAGATTGCATGGCTTAACAGCGGAACAGATGCCAAACTGGAATGGCAGTGGGATGGTGGACATGTTCCGTCTGAAATTTTGGGGGAATCACTGGCACTTTATGTTGATGAAATGTATGGACAATATGTGGAAGGAGCTGTGGAAGTAACAAAAGCAGCGGCGCAGACTCAGACAGAAAACGGAACTGCCACAGAAGCAACAGGAACAAACATCAGCAGTTGGGTATCTTATGAGAATGGAGAGGTGAATTTTACTCTGAAAGATGCAGCTTCTTACAGAACAAAAGGAGCCAGCAAAGCAACTCCGGGGTTTGATGTTATGGATTATGGGCAGGAAACCTATGAATTTGGTTCTTCGACACAGGATGCGAGACATTTTGACAAGTATGTGTTGAAGGTACTGCAGGAAAATGCGGAAACGTTAAGTGAACTGTTTAATTCTGAAGAAAAATAACAGTAAAACGAAAGAAAGTTATTCGGTTATGAGCAAGTAGCGAAGCGGATTGCGAATATCCGCTTGATAGGAAGGTGATGAGGTCGTGGAATGCGATCTCATTATTATATGTGAACATGAAATAGCAGTAGGCAGAATGAAAGAGTTGGGGTAAAATAAGAACATATCTTTACAGCGCAGGCGGAGTGTCCGAAACAATAGAAGCTGCAAGGCTAGATAATCAGAAGAATACATTGAAAAACAAGCATATGCGGGAATGATACGAATCGTATCACGTATGTGAAAGAGCGTTTCTTTCATAGTTTTAAGCTTTTTGATAGGGTGGATGTACAGCCTCTGCTGTATAAATAAGCCAAGGCAGGTCGATAAGATATTAATGATATATGGAAATGATAAATCATTGGGAAATGGTTTATGGAAAGGGGACGGAAAATGACAGAAAACAGTTACAAGACACCCTGTGGCTGCATCCATTATTTTGTAAATATAATAGATAAACAGAGAATTACGTTAGTGTTCTTACCGGGACTTACGGCAGACCATAGGCTTTTTGAGAAGCAGACAGAATATTTTGAGAATAAACAGAATGTGTTTGTATGGGATGCACCATCACATGCATTATCCAGACCATTTGCAAATAGCTACAGACTATCTGACATGGCAGAATGGCTTTATAAAATTCTGGTAAAAGAAGAAATTTATAATCCCATCATTATCGGTCAGTCTATGGGTGGATATCTGGCCCAAATGTATATGGAATTATATCCGGATAAGATAACGGGGTTTATCTCCATTGATTCTGCACCGCTTCAAAAGTCTTATATGACTGCAATGGAAATATGGCTTCTTGAAAGAGTAGAGCCATTATACAGAATATATCCATGGAAAGCTCTTCTTAGGGCTGGTTCAAGAGGGTGCTCTGAGACGGACTATGGTCAGAATCTTATGCGAAAGATGATGATGGCCTATAACTCAGAGCATAAAGAATATGCAAAGCTCGCTGGCTTCGGGTACAGAATGCTTGCTAAGGCAATTAAAGCAGATTTGCCATATCATATCAGTTGTCCGGCATTACTTATCTGTGGAGAAAAGGATAAAGCGGGATCTGCAAAAAGTTATAATAAGAAATGGCATCAGAGGGAAGGTTTATCGCTTAAATGGATAAAGAATGCTGGTCATAATTCCAATACTGACCAGCCGGATGAAGTGAACAGACTTATAGAAAAATTTATCAGCGAGATAGATAGGAAAGGAGTGCCCGGATGAAATTAAATATACAGTGGAAAAAAGTATTATATGGAATTGCATTGATAGTTATTAGTATAATATTGGCTGCTCTGCATTTTATTGTGGCTGGAAAAGGTATCGGATATTTTACTTCTAGCATTATTGCAGTTATATCGGTATCTACTTGGGATTCAAGCGTGAGTTTTCCAAACT
>ENA-OPVL01002305-OPVL01002305.1-human-gut-metagenome-genome-assembly--contig:-NODE-2305-length-10281-cov-4.621748_pt1 | contig 10281 bp, 9 predicted proteins | sample MGYA00241496_ERZ501984 | MGnify/ENA primary metagenome ERZ501984 (study PRJEB25962, sample SAMEA2042986) | human gut metagenome | biome: human gut; feature: human-associated habitat; material: faeces... | reverse complement strand
GTGGCGCAGCTCGGAGAGGTACTGCAGCGGGCCGCCCAGGAAGGCGACGTGCTCGGCCTGTACGCATTCGGCAAGATCGGCGAATGGCTTGGCCGCACGATGGCCGCAGTCTCCGCCGTGCTCGATCCGGACCTGTTTGTGATCGGCGGCGGTGTGGTGGCCGTCGGCGACATTCTGCTGGAGCCGGCCCGCTACAACTACCAGCGTTTCCTGGAAGGCAGCGCCTACCGCGGCCATGCCAAGATCGTCGCCGCCACCGCCGGCCAAGACGCCGGCCTCATCGGTGCCGCCAACCTGGCTCTGCGCTGACGATGCCGCTCCGGCAACGGGGCGTTAGTCTAATGGTGAGTCATGGCCGGTGCCATGGCTCACTGCCGCGCTGATAGTGCGGTCGATGAGTTTCCGCTGCCTGACCATGGAATCGAATTTCGGGTTCTCGGCGATTTCCTCATACTCGTGTTCGGTGGTCACGCCGGCGATTTCGGCGATAATCTCCTCATAGGACGTTTCGACGGTTCGATGCACGCCGGTGACGTGCCCCTGACGTATCACGACAATGCGGTCGGATACCGCGAACACATCCGGCAGATCGTGGCAGACCATCACCACGGACCGGCCTTCGGAGCGCAGTCGCTTGATATATGCGAGCACTTCCGCCGACTGCATCACCGACAGTGCGGCGGTCGGTTCGTCCAGCAGAATAAGCTGCGGGTCATTGAGCAGCGTGCGCGCTATGGCCACGGTCTGGCGCTGGCCGACGGATAAGGATGCGATAGGGGAGCCGACCCGAATCGCCGAGCTCAGGGTCTTCAGCACGGAACGGGCACGCGAGTTCATCGAATCGTCATCGCGTATGCCAATCTGATTGATCTCCTTGCCGAGGAACAGGTTCGAGGCCACGTCCAGGTTGTCGCAGAACTCCTGCCCCTGGAACACCGATGCGATGCCCATGCGGTCCGCCTCCCTGATCGAGGGAATGGTCACCTGTTCGCCGTTGAGATAAATATGGCCGAATCCCGGCTGCAGAAATCCCGCGATGACCTTGATCAGAGTGGACTTTCCTGCGCCGTTATCGCCCACGATGGCGATGACCTCCTGGCGCTGGATGGACAGATTCACCGATTTCAACGCCTCGACGAAGCCGAACTTCACACAGATGTCCTCCAGCCGCAGCAGAGGAGGTGTGCTCGAATTCCTCATGGTGTGTTCCTTCTTATCACTCTTCTCCTGGTACCGGTCACTGGCTGACGTCATTGCGAACCGAGAACTCGATGGCGCATAATGCGCCGCCTAGCGCGCAATTGTCGTCCGGGTGGGATGACACGAGTACATCGATGGGTGCCACGGCATCAGGGAACAGCATGCGCTGCAACGCTTCATTGAACGGTTGGATGAATACGTCGCCGGTCATGGCCAGCTTGCCGCCGAGCACAATGACCTCCGGATCCACGCTGATGCACAGATCAGCCGCCACCTGACCGATACGCACGGCCGCGTCGGCGATGATGCGACGGCAACCGGGGTCGCCTTCGTTGGCAAAGGACACCAGATCATCCAGCGTCATATTGCCGTGTGTGACGCTGAGCAACTGCACCAGCCTGTTTTCCGCCACGACGGTGTCAAGGCAGCCGCGGTTGCCGCACGAACAGATGGCACCCAGCGGGTCGACCTGGATATGGCCGATTTCACCGGCCAGGCCGGTCACGCCATGCATGATTTCGCCGTTGATGACGATGCCTGCGCCAACCCCGTCGCTGGCTGAGATATATACGAAATTGCGTTTGCCTGCCGCCACGCCCATACGGGATTCGCCGTATGCCGCGAAATTCGCGTCATTATCGACGTATACGGGAACGTTGAACGCCGTGCGCAACGGGGACGTGATATCGACGCCGTCCCATCCGGGCAGAATGCCGGGAATCGCTATGGTGTGGTCGCTGGTGGCCACCGGTGCGGCCACGGCCACGCCGATGCCGACCAGCTCGCTGGCTTCGGCGTCGATGCTGCTCAGGGTCTCATTGATGAGCAGCATGGCGCGTTCCAGCGTTGTGTCCGCCTTGTGGCCCAACGGCAGGGGGAGCGTGTGCTCAGCGATGATTGACTTCGAGAAGTCAACGATAGAAAGCGTAAGATGACGTCGCGCGATCCAAAGCCCGACGCCGAGGCCCTGATGCCGTGCAAGGGTCACCAGAGTGGCTCTGCGACCGTTGCGAACGGTGCTTTTGGTCTCCAGCTGGTCTTCGTCGACGAGCTGATGGACGAGCGTGGACACGGTCGCAGTGGACAGTCCTGTCACCTCTGCGAGTTCGACCTGTGTCATGGCGCCGAACTTGTGGATGCTGGCCAGCAAGTTGGCGCGGTTTGCCTCGCGAAGCGAGGTCTGCGAACCGAAAAGCCTTGTTGCCATAAGAATCCAGTGTAGTCGTTACCGGCATGAGGCACAGCGAGGCGCAGAGCGTGGATTTTTCGGCGTGTCGCCTTGTGATGCGCGAAAAAATCGCCATTGCGTTCATTGGTCGAACGCAAACGACAGGAAATTCGCTTTCTTGAGTTTGACAACTTAACTTAATACGGTATTCTATGAGATGAACCTGAGGTTATTCTCAGGTTCGGGCGACCAAGGAGGGTTCGCCATCCCCTCGAAGATGAAGGAGAGCAAATGAAGTTCACTAAGAAGATCGTCGCCGTGGTGGCAGGCGTTGCCATGTGCGCGGGCCTCGCGGCCTGTGGTGGCAGCCGTAGCGGCCAGGCAACTGGCGGTGATGCCAAGATCGAAAAGGGTGCCACTATCGGCATTTCGATGCCGACCAAGTCCGAAGAGCGTTGGAACAAGGACGGCAACAACCTGAAGGCCAAGCTGGAGAAGGCCGGATACAAGGTCATCCTGTCTTTCGCCGACGATAAGCCGGCCCAGCAGAACGCTGACATCGAGAACATGGTCAACAACGACGCCAAGATCGTCGTGGTCGCCTCCAAGGATGGCACCGCAGTGGGCCCCGCCGTTGAGAAGGCCCGCGATGCAGGCGCCAAGGTCATCGCCTACGATCGACTGATCATGAACACCGACGCCGTCGACTACTACGCCACCTTCCAGCTGGAGCAGGTCGGCGTGCTCGAGGCCACGTGGCTCATTGACCAGCTCAAGCTTAAGGATGGCGCCACCGGCCCGTTCAATATCGAGCTGTTCACCGGTTCCCCGGATGACAACAACGCCAAGTACTTCTTCAAGGGCGCTTGGGATCTGCTGCAGCCGTACTTCGAGAAGGGCGTGCTCGTCTCCCCGTCCCAGCACGGTCAGGGTGGCGTGACCAAGGACTTCACCGTTGAGGATTGGCAGAAGATCTCCGTGATGAGCTGGAAGACCGAGCAGGCGCAGAAGGACATGGAATCCATCCTTGACTCCACCTACGCCCACGGCGAGAAGCTCGACGCGGTCCTCACTCCGTACGACGGCATCGCCCAGGGTGTGATCAACGCCATCGAATCCAAGCGTCCCGACATGAAGCCGGGCACCGACTCCTGGCCGTATATCACCGGTCAGGACGCCATGGAGATCGCAGTTGCCAACATCGCCAAGGATAAGCAGGGCGAGACCGTGTTCAAGGACGTGAACAAGCTGGCTGACGCCGTGTACGACATGGTCGTCGAGATCGCCGAGGGCAAGGAAGTCTCCGGCCTGAACGGCAAGTTCAACAACAACAACATCGACGTCCCGTCCAAGCTGCTTGACCCCCAGAACATCACCAAGGACAACCTCCAGGATCTGGTCACGGCCAACTACATCACCCAGGATCGCTTCGACGAGCTGACTAAGTAGTCCTCATCAGGCAATCCGTAAACAAACACAATGACATGCGGCGCATAGCCGATATGCGCCGCATGTCCATGAACACAGAACTGTGACGAGGAGTGGTGACATGTCATCAAATGACACCATCTTGACGATGGAAAACATCACGAAGACGTTCGGTCCGGTCAAAGCCCTCACCGATGTGAATCTTTCCGTCGATCGCGGCGAGATCCACGCCATCTGCGGCGAGAACGGTGCAGGTAAATCGACCCTGATGAACGTGCTTTCGGGTGTGTACCCATACGGTAGCTATTCCGGCAAAATCACCTTTGATGGCAAGGAATGCAAATACCATACTATTAATGATTCCGAGGCCGACGGCATCGTAATCATTCATCAGGAACTGGCGTTGAGCCCGTTCCTGTCCATTGCGGAGAACATCTTCATCGGCAACGAGCAGGCCAAGGGTGGCGTAATCGACTGGGACAAGACCCGTGCCGAGGCGAAGAAGCTGCTCGATCGTGTGGGACTTCCCGAAGACCCGGATACCAAGGTTATGGACATCGGCGTCGGCAAGCAGCAGCTCGTCGAAATCGCCAAGGCATTGTCCAAGGACGTGAAGCTGCTCATCCTCGATGAGCCGACCGCTGCACTGAACGATGAGGATTCCGCCCACCTGCTTGACCTGGTTCGTCAGCTACGTGACGAGCAGGGCGTGACCAGCATCATCATCACTCATAAACTCAACGAGGTCGCCGCCATCGCCGACAATGTCACCATCATTCGAGACGGTTCGACCGTCGGTGTGATGTACGTGACGCCGGAGACGCCGCTCGACCAGGAAGAACTCATCCGCAAGATGGTGGGTCGTCCGCTGCACAACCTGTACCCGAACCACCCCTCCAATACCCCGGGCGAGGAATACCTGCGTGTCGAGGATTGGACCGTGCATCATCCGCTCGACGCGGAGCGCGTGATCGTAGACCATGCGAACATCAACGTGCATGCCGGCGAGATCGTCGGTCTGGCGGGTCTGATGGGTGCGGGTCGTACCGAGATGGCCATGTCCATCTTCGGCCACTCTTACGGTTCCAACATCTCCGGCAAGGTGTTCGTCAAGGGCAAGGAAGTCAAGATGCCCAACGTGCAGTCCGCAATTGACGCAGGTCTCGCCTACGCCACCGAGGATCGTAAGGGCAACGGTCTGAACCTGCTGCAGAACATCCGAGAGAACGCGTCCCTGGCCTCCCTGACCAAGATCAGCAAGGGCGGGGTTGTGGACGACAACCTTGAGCGCAAGGAAGTCGAACAGTACCGCAAGGACTTCAACATCAAGTGCCATGACATCGATGTGAATGTCTCCACCCTCTCCGGTGGTAACCAGCAGAAAGTGCTGCTCGCCAAGTGGGTTATCTCGCAGCCGGACATCCTCATCCTCGATGAGCCGACCCGAGGCATCGACGTCGGCGCCAAGTATGAGATCTACGAAATCATCGATAAGCTTGCCGATGCAGGCAAGGCCGTCATCGTGATTTCCTCCGAGCTGCCCGAGCTCATCGGTATCTGTGACCGCATTTACACGGTGTCCTACGGTGTCGTCACCGACAATGTTGAGAAGAATGGATTTACCCAGGAATACCTGATGAAGGGTATGACCAAGGAAAGGGAGGTGGCAGCCTGATGAGCGCCGCAACTGCAACACCTGCAAAGAAAGAAGAAAAGACCGGCCTGCTGGCCACGGTTGCCAACAATGCCCGTCAATACGGTATTGTCGGCGCACTGCTGGTCATCGTCGTGGCCTTCGAGGTCCTGACCGGAGGCGTGCTGCTGAAGCCGAACTCCTTCGTGTCCCTGATTCAGCAGAACGCTTACGTGATCATCCTGGCCATTGGTATGGTGATGGTCATCATCGCCACCCACATCGACCTTTCGGTTGGTTCCTTGGTAGCCTTCATCGGTGGTGTGTGTGCACTGCTGATGGAACGCGCCGGAGTCAACTGGATGCTCGCCATCGTCATCGCTCTGGTCGTCGGCCTGATCGTCGGCGTCTGGCAGGGCTTCTGGGTCGCCGTCATCGGCATCCCGGGCTTCATTACCACTCTGGCCGGCATGTTGATCTTCCGTGGTCTCGCCACCGTGATCGTCGGCGAATCCGTGCCGATTACCTCCCTCGAATTCCGTGGCATTGCCCGTAACTACCTGCCCAACATCCTTGGCTGGTGGGGTCCGTTCGATGGTCTGACCATTGTGCTCGGCATCCTGTGCATCGTCGGCTTTGCCTGGAGCCAGCTGCGCAAGCGCGCCCGTGTGGCCAAGGTCGGCCTGGTGCCCGAGCCGATGAGCCTGACCGTCCTCAAAATTGTGCTTGCCGCGGTCGTCATCGCCTTCGTCACCTACCTGCTGGCTTCCTCCGGTAACGCTGATCAGGGTGGTACCCCGATCATGCTGGTGATCGTCGGTGTGCTGGTCTTCATCTACAACTTCATCCTGACCAAGACCGTGTTCGGTCGCCACGTGTACGCCGTTGGTGGCAACCGCAAGGCCGCCATCCTCTCCGGTATCAACACCCGCCGCGTGGACTTCCTGCTGTTCGTCCACATGGGCTTCCTGTCCGCAGTGGCCGCTGTCTGCATGCTCTCCCGTCTGGCTTCCGCAACTGCTCAGGCCGGTATGGAGTTCGAGATGGACGCCATCGCCGCCTGCTTCATCGGTGGCACGGCCGTTACCGGTGGTATTGGTACCATCCCGGGCGCTGTGATCGGTGCATTCGTGATGGGTGTTATCAACCAGGGTCTGTCGATCATGGGTGTTGACACCGCCGTGGTGAAGACCATCAAGGGCCTCGTGCTCCTGCTGGCCGTCGCCGTGGACATCATGTCCAAGCGCAAGAAGAGCTGACCTTCCCCTTTCTCCTCCTCGATGTGGGATTCGTGCCGGTGCCGCTGGTGCGGATCCCACACTGTTATCTGCCGTCATTCTTGTAATCAAAGGACTTTTTCCGCCATGAAACTCACCGCGCGCTCCACCTCCCGTATGTATGCATTGACCTGCTTGGCCTGCGTTATCTGGCTCTGGCAGTCACTGGTCGAGGCCAATAACGATGGCTCGCTGTTCAATTGGGCCACTATTGTCTTCTCGCTGTGCTTGCTAGTGGTCATCGGATGGAGTGGTTGGAATGCCGTCGCCGGGTGGAACGCCAAGGAGACTGAGGCCGCCACGGCAGGTGCCAAGGATGATGAGGGCAGCACTGATCGGTAGCGTATATACGGCTGTTGTTGCCGGGGACATATAGGTCCCGGCAAATCTGCAGCGATATGTGCATTGCAAGCCAGGGATTCCCTGGCTTTTTTATGTCGAAACGGAACTCGACACGGGCGCGCAGGCCGTTGGGTTTGTCTAGAGCCTGCATATAGTTACTTATGGTAATGACTATTGGTAACTAATTGGAGGTTGGGCCAGCGATGTGCGATTCCCGAACCGATACCAAGACCGGCTTGCTTCCGGTGAATGAGGTGCGGAGCCTCCTGGATGTCTGCTGGAAGGCCAAGACCATCACCGAACTGATGCCGGCATTGCCGAAAGGTATGAAACCGCGCTATGTCCACGTGATCGACGCCGTCTGGCATATCAACGAACCGAATGGGCAAGATACCGGCACCGCGCGCGTGGGCGACGTCAGCGCATTCCTCGGCGTCACTACGCCGAGCATCACCAAGCTCGTCGGCGAAATGGCCGACCTCGGACTCGTCGTCAAACACGCCGATCTTGGTGGACGTGGAGCCGGGATCGATGGTCAGAATTCTGTAAGACATAAGACATACCTCCTGTATGCGTGTATCGTTTGCTCTTTTTTTAACGAATCGATTATAACACCGGCCAAAACCTCCGTAAATGGAATTTTTCACCATTTTGCGACACTTTTTTGCAGGAAATCCTGTTTATTTTTTGCCTGCATTGACAGGCGGGAGGCCGAGCGGCACTTACGCCTGCCCGGAGGAGGTGTCCAGCTGCAGGACCACGGGGCAGTGGTCGCTGCCCATGACCTCAGCTAAGATATCCGCGTTTTCGATGCGGGAGCGCAGGCGTTCGGAGACGATGAAATAGTCGATTCTCCACCCCACGTTCCGTGCGCGCGACTGGGCGCGGTAGCTCCACCACGAATAGGCGTCCGTCTTGTCGGGGTACAGCGTGCGGAACGAATCGAGAAAGCCCGAGGACAAAAGCTGCGTCATCTTGCCGCGCTCCTCGTCGGAAAAGCCGGGGTTAAAGTGGTTCGTCTTCGGATTTTTGAGGTCGATCTCCTCGTGTGCGACGTTTAAGTCCCCGCAGTACACGACGGGCTTGATCGTGTCGAGCTCGCAGAGGTACTGCCGCAGCGCATCCTCCCATTCCATGCGGTACGAAAGGCGGCGCAGCTCGTCCTGCGAGTTCGGCGTGTAGCAGCAGACGAGGTAGAAGTCCGGATATTCACACGTGATGACGCGCCCTTCATGGCGGTGGATGTCCTCGCCAAAGTCATAGGTGACGGAAAGAGGCTCCTGCTTGGTGAACACCGCCGTGCCGGAGTAGCCCTTTTTGTCCGCGCTGTTCCAGTAGATGTGGTACTGCGGCAGGTCGAGCTCGATCTGATGCGGCTGCAATTTTGTTTCCTGTAAGCAGATGACGTCTGCGTCGATGAAATTCACAAAATCCAAAAAGCCCTTGCCAATGCACGCGCGCAGGCCGTTGACGTTCCATGAGATGAGTTTCATTGGGGAAAAGTCCTCCGAAAGTTTGATGGTGAGACCATTGTACTATCCGGGGGAGGGAAAAGCAATAAAAATCACGGCGAGCCTCCCTCCATGCCGCGCAAAATGCCGCGTTCTGTTAAGCCAAAGCGGCAAAAACCCTCATTTTCTGCGGACTTTTTATCTCTCCACAGAGAAGCGTTTACAACGCTCGCTGACATACGGTAAAATAGACCCAATCACACGGTCTGGAGGAGTTTCCGCATGAAAAAGATCTTTCTCTCCGCGATCCTTGCCGGCGCGGTCATCGCCTTTGGCGGCACAGTGTTCCTGTCGGTGGAAAATACGGTCGTCGGGTCGATTTTTTTCACGATCGGCCTTTTCGTCGTCTGCACGCGCGGGCTGCATCTGTTCACCGGCAAGGTCTGCTACGTGTTCGATAACGATATGGCCTACGCCAAAACGCTGCCGGTCATCTGGCTGGGGAATCTTGTCGGCACGTCGCTCATCGCACTCGCCGAGAAATGCACGCGCCTTACCTCTCTCAGCGCCCGCGCGCAGGGCATCTGTGAATTGAAGCTCTCCGAGCCGCTGTTCGGCGCGTTCATCCTCGCCGTTTTCTGCAACGTGATGATCTACATCGGCGTGGAGGGCTATCGCTCCAACCCGCACGAGCTCGGCAAGTATCTCGCGCTCTTTTTCGGCGTGTGCGTGTTCATCCTCTGCGGCTTTGAGCACTGCGTGGCGAATATGTACTACTTCACGATGGGCGGCGCGTGGAGCGGCCGCGCGGTTTTATATCTGCTTGTGATGACGGTCGGCAACGCCGCCGGCGGCGTAATCGGGCCTTTGGCAAGAAAGGTCTTGTCCCGCTGAGGGACGGGAGATGTCCCATTGGCATGGGACTGCGCAGGGCAAAGGGGGTATTCTCTCACGTGAGAGAATACCCCCTTTTGATCCCCCAAGAGAACGGCAGGGGCGTTTCGATCTCGCCCCTGCACCCCTAACGACCAAAAGGGAGGGGCCTTGCCCCTCCTTTTTGGATTATCCACCCCATGGCACTTCCGGTAAGCATTGCGCCTACTTGGGATGATTCCGTTTCGATAGTGCCTGCCAAGGCGGCATTGCTGCGCTCGCCGCCGTTTTCACTTTGTTCTGGGATATGGCTCATTGGAATCTGTCAATCCAACTAAATAATCCACACTGGTCTTGTAGAAAATAGCAAGACTGCGATACTGCTCCATCGGCATAGAGCGCTTTTCCGTTTCATAATTGCTGTATGTGCGCTGATCTATGCCAAGATAAGCGGCTACTTCTTTTTGCGTGAGATCGTTGTCTTCGCGCAAATCACGCAATCTTAAATGGAACATAAACATCACCCACAAAAATTATATCTACTATCATATGTTCCTGTTGATTTTACTATTATATGATAGTAAAATTGAAGTTGAGGTGATGATATGAGCGAATTAGATTGCTCCCAATGTACACATTTCCGTCAGCACTATGTGCTCAGTGCAGGAGTATATGTGCCTCTGAATTACGGACATTGTGTTGCCCGCAGGCGCAAAAAATTAGCCGCAGATTCGGAATGCTGTGAACATTTTATGAGGGCGGAAAAAGAAGAAATTCCTGTCCATCAAAAATACGCTTTTCGTATCGAAATAGAAAAGTTGTAGTTTGGTGCTCAGCCAAAGCGGCGAGCGCAGCAATGCCGCGCCGTCAGAAGCGCGGGGAGGATAATCCAAAAAGGAGGGGCTGCGC
>ENA-OPVL01002304-OPVL01002304.1-human-gut-metagenome-genome-assembly--contig:-NODE-2304-length-10283-cov-1.671099_pt1 | contig 10283 bp, 7 predicted proteins | sample MGYA00241496_ERZ501984 | MGnify/ENA primary metagenome ERZ501984 (study PRJEB25962, sample SAMEA2042986) | human gut metagenome | biome: human gut; feature: human-associated habitat; material: faeces... | reverse complement strand
GGAAAACAGCACACTCTGCAACGGACGTACCACGCCACGTCTGCGCCAGAAAACATTCAATAAAATCACACCTATTGTCAATAATGCCATTCCGGCTTTCGGCCAGCCATACCATCCTGCAAGATTCACATTCTGATACAGCATGGAAGTGCTGACAGATAAAAGCAAACCAGCTACAATCGGACGCATATACGTCTGCAAAACCTGAAAAATCCGCAGATTTTCAAACTGTTCATAAATATATACCACGGCGGAAAATGTACCACCGGAAGCGGCAATGCTACAGGCAAATCCACACAATGCCACAAAAATCCCGCACCAGACGCCGCCATCCTGACAACCAAGTATGTATCCCACTCCAGCAAGAATCTTGCACAAAATAGAACCCGGCAGTCCATTTGCCACTGAAGCAATCTGAAAATAAAATTCATCATGACTGATCATGCCGGTATTCACAAACATCCCATTCGCTACCGCCAGATAGGCATCGCCGCCGCCAAAAGAAAGAACTGCTGAGATCAGGCCACGGACAGCAAACCGCAGTGTATTACCAAAACAGAGCAGAGCCGGTACAGACAAAAGCATCAGCAATAATGTCCAGCCAAGCTCTTCCTGCACCAGTTTTTTCAATGCCTTCCAGGAAAAAGAAATTTTCCCTTCAATTCCATTGCACAGTCCATAAATTGACAGCACAATCATGGTAAGGCGCAACCCAAACAGCACCTTTGAACTGCTGATCAGATGCATCTGTCCCACACACAGGCAATATGCCACTGTGATCACCGTTGAAAGGATAATCCTGCTCCACCGGAACCTGCCGCCGGTAAAAAAGATGATAAAAAACGCCGCACACAGCACATCAATCGTCGCTATATCAAACACAGGCGTCCGATTGATACCAAACAGCTGAAAAACATCTTTTCCTGAAGTCAGCAAAAACACCAGGAACATAAAGACTGTTCCGCTCTTTGCCATTCCTTTTTCCCGACATTCCCGAAAAGTTCCCTTTGCGTACATCAGCAACATATAAATGATATACGCAGTCACACCCACAGAAGCGAACAGAATCTGTTGCAATATCCGCTCACCGGAACTGTTGATCAGCATCAGAATCAGCACCGTCAGAAAGGTTCCCGGCAGTCCCATCAGAACTGCTGACAAAAGCATTCCCGGTATGCCACACACCTTACGGCCCACACCTGCTGCCACTTCCACCGGCAGTGCTCCCGGTGTAATGTTTGCCACTACCACATCTTTGGTATACTCATCTTTGTCGATCAGCTTCTTTTCATACACCACTTCCGATTCAATCACCGGAACCAATGCGGTTCCACCGCCAAATCCGATGCATCCGATCTTAAACATGGTAAACAACAATTCTTTCATATTCAGATTTTTATCACTGTTTTGTTTCTTCTTCCTCATCTGATTACTTTCTTTTCAATCCGTGTTAATACATCATTTGTTTTTATGCAGTTTCAGATTGAATCATCTGTAAAAATTCAGTTTCACTGAGTACAGGAATACCAAGATCCTGTGCCTTTGTCAGTTTACTGCCGGCATTTTCACCTGCCAGCACATAACTTGTTTTCTTAGAGACGCTTCCGGCCGCCTTTCCACCATTTTTTTCAATCAGTTCCTGTGCTTCTTTTCGCCCCAGCGTTGGCAGTGTACCGGTTACAACAATGGTCATGCCTGCTAATGTATCTCCGGTTTCTTCCGCCTCGGACATATGCATATTGACACCTGCCTGCTGCAGCCGTGCAATGATGTCCTGATTTTTCTCGCTTGCAAAATATTTTAGAATACATTCTGCACTGACTTCTCCGATATCATTTACAGCAAGCAATTCTTCTTTTCCGGCTTTCTGCAATGCTTCAATACTGCCAAATTGGCGCATGATCGACTTTGCTGCTGCTTTTCCTACATTTTGGATTCCAAAACCGGTAAGCAGACGAAACGGTTCATTGTTTTTGCTGTTTTCAATAGCATCTAACAATTTATCGGTATTCTTTTCTTTTCCAATGATTCCCTGCTCGATCAGTTCCTCACGATGCTTTTTCAATGAATAAATATCTGCGATATCCTGCAGAAAACCTCTGCGCACCAGTTCCTCGATATAAACCGTTCCAAATCCTTTGATATCCATGGCATCTCTTCCGACAAAATTGATGATATGCCGTTCTAACTGCGCCGGACAATCCGGGGATACACAACGGATATCAGCGGTGTCTTTTTCCCGGACAGTTTTCGCTCCACAGACCGGACAGGTATCCGGTATCTGAAAACGCTGCCAGTGCTCCGGCCGTTTTTCTCTGCGTACTTCCTTGATTTTCGGAATAATCTCACCAGATTTGTATACCACGATCGTATCTCCGATCCCAATATCCAGATCATTGATAAAATCCTGGTTGTGCAAAGTAGCACGGGATACAGATGTCCCGCACAGACGCACCGGTTCAAAAATCGCTGTCGGTGTAATTCTTCCGGTTCTTCCAACGGAAAGTTCGATATCCAGAAGTTTTGTTTCCTTCTCCTCCGGCGGATATTTATATGCGATCGCCCAACGTGGTACTTTGGATGTCGCCCCCAGAATCTCACGGTCTACAATCGAATTGATCTTTACGACCGCACCATCAATATCATACGCCAGGTTTCCTCTGTTCTCACCAATCTTGCAGATGGCGTCCCAGACCTCATCTGCAGTATGACAGACCCGATAATCATTAATAACCGGAACCCCCTGCTTTTTCAGATATTCATACCCTTCCACATGGGTTTTGAACTCCCGTCCACGGACTTCCTGCACATTAAAAATAAACATAGACAAATTGCGCTGTTTTGTAATGCTGCTGTCCAGCTGACGCAGCGTACCTGCCGCACAGTTTCGCGGGTTTGCAAATGTCTTTTTCCCAAGCATCTCCTGTGTTTCGTTTACTTTTTCAAAATCCGCATTCTTCATATAGACTTCTCCACGGATTTCAATATAAGGCAGCGGATCTTTCATCTTCTTCTTTACATCATGGATTACTTTCGCATTGGCTGTTACATCTTCTCCCTGGATGATGCCGTCTCCTCTGGTCACCGCCAGTTTTAATGCCCCATCCTCATAGCGAAGAGCCATGGAAAGCCCGTCAATCTTATATTCCACCACAAATTCCGGATGCTCCAGCTGTTGCTGCATTTCTTCCACAAAAGCATAGACTTCCTCTTTGGAAAACACATCCTGCAGACTCAGCATCGGTACATTATGCCGCACCAACACGCCTGCGGTTCTCTTTGCCGTTCCACCAACCTTCTGTGTCGGTGAATCCGGTGTCACAAATTCCGGATGCTCCTTTTCTATTTTTTTCAGTTGCTGCATCAGCATATCATATTCATAATCTGTGATCTCCGGATCATCCATATTATAATACCGGTTGCTGTGATATTCGATTTTCCTGCGCAGTTCATCGATCTGTGTCTGCACCTGTTCCATTCTCTGCTCCATCTATCTCTTACCCTCGCTTCTCTTATGCTGACCTTTCGGTGCACTGTATGACTGTGCAGTCAGCTTTTTCAATTTCCGCATCTCCTCTGCAGTCAATTCCCGGTAAGTACCCGGTGCAAGATCCCCCAACAGAACATTCATCACTCTGGTACGAACCAGGCGTGTCACCCGATATCCACAGGTCTCACACATTCTGCGAATCTGCCTGTTATACCCCTGGGTCAATATAATACGAAAGGTTCGGTCATTCACTTTTGTTACTGTGCATGGTCTTGTATGTACGTCCAGTTCTTTCAGATACAGGCCTCCAGACATCTGCCGCAAAAACTCCGGTGTGATCTTCTGATCCACCGTCACTACATATTCTTTTTCATGATAATTTCCGGCCCGCATCATTTTATTCACCAAGTCACCCTGATTCGTCAGCAGGATCAGCCCCTCGGAGTCTTTATCCAGGCGCCCAACCGGGTAAATTCGTTTCGGATAGTTGATAAAATCAATAATATTCTGTTTTTCCCGTTTTTCTGCCGTGCAGACGATGCCCACCGGCTTATGAAAAGCAATCATAATTTCTTCTGTCTCCGGATGTACTTCTTTCCCACAGAAAATAACCTTCATCCCCGGCAACACCCGGTCTCCGTTTACGGCCTGACGGCCATCAATCCACACATTTCCGTTCTCAATCTCACGATCTGCCGCGCGCCGGGAACATATCCCGGCTTCGCTCAGATACTTATTAATACGGATTCCTTCCTGTTGTTCTCTCTTCATTATATCCATCTGCATTTCTCTTTCTCACTGATTTACTGATTCTGTATTCAAGCGGTTCTACTGCTTCCTCTTCTTAATTTCTGCATACTTTTCGTATGCTATGATTCTTCCGGATATCTGCAGTAAGTATACATTTTTCTCAGATTATCTGATTCAAAATCCACCATTTCCTTTGCCAGCTCTGTGGCGTAAATCCCAGCATTCCGATACTTGTGAATAGCATTTTTGAGTTCCTTTACACCACGTTCATTTCCTTTTCCGATGAGATCCGCCACATCCTCGGTTCTGTTCTGTAATGCCTGTTTCATACGGATTGCAGTTACCAGCATAGCTGTGGCAATTGGCTTTGGTTCCGACGGCTCACTGCCGTTTTCCCGCAGACGTATCCCGGCCTTTCGGGCAAACTGTTCCATTTTGTCTGCCTGTACATTCAGTTCATACGCAAACTCTTCATCATACACATCTTTGAGCACCTGGTTAATTGCCGCTACACCCATACCGGAGTTTCGGCAGATTTCCTGTAAAAGATAGTTTTCGTCTTTCTGTGTCATGACAGATACCTCCTCTTTTTGATTTAGTATTGTCCTGCAGCACAAAAACTATGCAGATTTCGAATCCCCGTTTTATACACATATCAAAAGGGAACAGTTAACCTGTCCCCTCTCTCTGTTTTTTACTTACTGCTGTTGGGTGGTAATGTACTCACTCTTGACATATCCAACGATATCACCGGTCTTAACTTTAACCCAGCCATTTGCTGTCACCGCCAGCTGGCGCAGTTCAGACCCCTGGAATGCAGATGCCAGTACGGCGGACTGTTCGTTTGGTTCCTGTCTGATATTCATGGTTTCCGTCGCATAGACCCATGCCTTTTGTTCAACTTCTGTGGTATCTGCCACCTGTGTCTGATCCGGCTGTGTTACTTCCGGCTGTTGTACCGGCTGATCTGTAATCGGGGTATCCGGCTGCTGTATCTGCTGGGCACCCTGATTTGCTGCTTCCTGTGCTTTCTGCTCTGCCAGCTGCTGCTGCTGTATCTCCCACTCACTGACTGCATTCGGAATCGTTACTTCCAACAGATTTTGCAGATTTGCATCGGCATTTACCGCATCTTCATAACGGGTCTGCACGTTTGCCTGCAAAGCAATGATATCCGCTCCATTCTGGAAATCAGAAATCAGCTGACGGATCGTATCGTCAATCGGGTTCTCCTGATAACTCATATTAAAGGGGCTGTATACATTATCAATATAATACTTGCCCTGCTCGTTGGTCTTTACATAAAAACAGTCAAGCCCCGGAGCTGCAGTATCCACATTTTTGTATTTCAGATCAAATGCCACTATCACAATAAAAGAACTGTCATCTGCACCTGTCTTGGTATAACAGGTAATGTTATTGTATTTTTCAATATACTGACTGTACATGGAGATATAGCTTTTCTCCATGTCGGAAATTGGATTTGCAAACTCCAGCATCTCACCGGTATTTCCGGATGCATAAGATGCATAATAATTTTCCATCAACGTATTGATCTCAGCATACTGATCGGTTTCATATTCCTGTGCGGACAGTGCCTGGTTCTTATTCGCTGCTGCTTTTTTCGCTTTCATATTCTTAACACCTATGGCAGCTGCACTGACACCTACTACCACAACAAGACATCCAATGCCTACGAAAGCAATATTCCGACGCATAAAGGCAACAGATTTCTCCTTTTTCGCCTCTCTGGCATCCACACTTCTGCGCAATGTCTTTTTCTTTGACACAAATTCATGGGAAATCGGTTTTCCTTCAGCCATCCGGGACTTGTCCTTTACACTCTCTTCCGAAATAAATTCCAGTTCCTCCAGAATGTCCGATTTTTCCTTTTCTTTTCTATGATGATGTAACCGGTTTTCAAACATATGTTTCTGTGTATGATCTGTTTTTTTCTTTTTATCTTTTCTATCTTCCATTTTACTACTCTTCTTTCCGTTGCTTACAATATCCGGAATCTCATAAATATCATCGTCTGTATGATCTACTTTTTTATTATAATTTTCATTATTGTTCACAGAACTTTTTTTCTTATCAAAATCTGACATTTTTTACCTCCGATATTTCGCCTAACATCATACCACAGGGAAAAAACTACGTCTAGGCATTTTCCGAAAAGTTTATGAAATAGTCATAGAATATTTCAGATTTAACAAAAAATGTTTTGATTTTTTTCAGGTTATGTGTTATGATGTTTTCTGTTGAGTCAATCAACCAGTTAAGCAACCGTAGTCTAACGGATAGAACACAGGACTCCGACTCCTGCAATGTGGGTTCGATTCCCGCCGGTTGCATTTTCCCCCGGTTTCATGCCGGGGGATTTTTTATCTGATTATACCTTTGGAAATGGAGATTTTCATGTTAAAACAACAACAAGGCTATGTGTTAAGCAAAATCGGTCCTCACACCTATCTATTACCTTACGGACAGAGCATTGCCGATCAGAAACACGGCATAATAATAAACGAAACCGGTGAATTTCTGTGGAAGATGCTGGAAACGCCACAATCCATGGGCACACTCATAACTGCACTCGCCGGACACTATCAGATGGACAGCTCTGAAATATCGGATCTGTCAGAAGATGTGGTGCAATTTATCCGTCAGCTTATTTCTCTCGGTATCGTACAGGACCTTTCCAAGGCTTCTGATGACAGTCATCCAATGATTCTGTCCATTGCCGGTCTGCACATTTCTCTGACCGGTGTGCCATCTCTGTATCCGGATCAGCTTTCTGCCTTCTGTGTCCCGGATTTATCTGTAAATTCCGGCACTTTTACAACCCATATACCGGCAGATATGACAATCGAACTCCTGCACCAGACTCCACCGTTTCATCAAAATGGATCGATACTTCTGCGCAGTAAGGAGCTGATTGTCCTGGAAACTTGCGATGGCTATGTACTGCTGTTTCCATCCTTAGCTGGCATTTCGGACGTTTATTTAAGCAGTGATGGGACATATGCCCGTATCTACTGTACCGGAAACGCAGATTGCAACACTAAGGAACAGCTTTTTCATGTGATCCGGCATCTGTTTTTGTATCGTGCACAGACTACGGACAAATTTGCGCTACATTCTGCATCCATTTTATATAAGGGAAAGGCATGGCTCTTTTCCGGTCATTCCGGCATGGGAAAATCCACCCACACTGCCCTCTGGCATAAATATTTCCAGACTCCCTATTTAAATGGAGATCTGAATCTGATCGGTTTTGAAAATAAGCGGGCATACTCCTGGTTTGCGATACTGTATATAGCCACATCCTCCGTATGCAACAGTTCTTTCATCATTTCCACCGCATCAAAAAGTACCTCCTCCGGCATCTGCTGTTCCAGTCTGGATGTAATCTGGTAAATCTTTCCGATACTGTCCTGATGTCCGATCAGCTGTTGCTCCATAGCAGCCTTAATCCGAACATTTGTTGCATTGATCTCCTGCAAATCTGCAATTTGCCCGGTCAGATGTTCTTCCATCTCCAGACTTTCCCTTCGGATCATCCGGATCTGATCCCGCATATACCCAACGATCAGTCCGAGGATAAATAACTGTGCTATCCACACATATGTATTATAATCCAGCACTACTTCAAATCCTGTCCTTTGATACATCTGCCGGAACAAATATCCCGCAACTGCGCAGACAGCCGAAAAAGTTGCCTGCTGCTGTCCATAAATAATCGCAAAAACCAGTACATACAGCAGATACGGATCCAGATTCGTAAAATACGCACTGTCAGTCATCCTGTTATTCAACATAAAGAACGGAATGAAACATAACAAGTTTTCCACAAATGGAACTATAACCTGAAACACCCATTTCCATTTCTTCCAGAGAATTTTCCACCATGAATCCCGACTCTCCTGATACTTTTCAAACCGTTCTTCATGTTTTCTCATATAATCAATGGTCTGGCCAATAATTTCATCCAGTTCAAAAATTGTATGCATTCCAAATTCTTCTTGAAACCGCTTTCCACTGAGAATACAGCGCTTGTCATACTTTGAAACTGTCACAATGCTTGATCCGTTGTTCAGACATTTCTGAATCCGTCCTGCCAGTTCCACCTCACTGATCACACAGTCTGATGACAGATAATACAGATAAAATTTATGTTCCCTGCTCTTTACGATCTGAAAAATAAATTCTACAGCATCCTGCTCATAGAGCATGGCAAATTCATGATTGCTGTCTGCGCTGATACATCCATCCCGCATACTTTCCAGGCACATCCGGGCACACACACTGTGAATCTCCGGTGCGCTTTCCGGAATGCAGAACAAATGATCCAGACGCAGGATCAAAAGATCTAATTTCCAGTTTTTTCTGTAATTGTTACAAATTTCTTCTGCCTGGATCAGCGTCGTTCCGCGATATCCCGTTGTCTCTGGTGGAATATCCTCAGTCAGTGCATTTTCATGATAGCCTTCATATACTTCATGAGAAGATAAAAAAATAAATTTACCCATCCGGATCGTAGAATATGCCACCAGCACATTCATAAGATCCGATGTGAAACGTACGGTCTCCCGTTCCTCGGACATCCAGCGGTAATTCGGATCAAAAGCCCCGGTATAGATTGTTATATCCGGACGAACACTTTCCATAATCTCTTGCAGATTTTCACTGCTGTAGGCAAAATTGTACCGTTCAAATACCGGTTCATATTTCTGTTTTTTATACCGGTCTCCTGTCAGCAGAAATATTCGGTGTCCTTCTTTTTTAAATTTCACAATCAAACTGTTGATCAGGCTTCCAGATCCGCCTATCAGTAATACATTCATATACCAGTAAACCTTTCCCGGATTTTATGTTCACATTTCGCCGGCCGCCGCCAGAATTTCCATTGCAATCTGCTCCGGTGTTTTTCCATCTGTTGACACACTGATGTCACAGGCTCCCGCATACAGTGCCCGACGTTTTTCCATCATGGATGCAATATACTCCACATTCATATGACCATTAAGCAGCGGTCGGTCTGTGCTGTTCTTTACCCGGTGGTATACTGTCTCCGGTGTTGCTGTCAGCAACACGATCCTGCCGCTCTCCTTCATCATCTGTGTATTTTCCTGCCGCAGTACCGCACCGCCGCCGCAGGATACGATTGCCGGAGCAGACTTTGCAATCTCACATACGGCATCCGTCTCCCGGTCTCTGAAATAAGTCTCACCGTATTTTTCAAACATTTCATTGATAGACAAGGCATTTTTCTCTACGATCCATGCATCCATATCGATTTCTTTGGCCCCTGTCAGTTCCCGTAACTTATGCGAAATCGTTGTTTTACCAGTTCCCATAAAACCAATCAGATAAATATGTTGTTTCATCACAATTTTCCTCGTATCTTAATGTTTTTATTTATTCCAGTCCCTTGTGGATTATCTGCAGAATATGTTCCAGCTGACCAGCCGGAATCTGTCCCGGTGCAGAAATCTCCCCAACAGCGCCAAAAGTGATGCAGGATCCGAAGATTTCTCCGGCCATACGACTGACTACTCCAAGAGCACCCATAGACATGGTAACAACCGGAAGCGTCGGATATTTCTGCCTGATGTCATTGGTCAGTTTCAATAAACGTACCACATCATCTGCATTTTTCGGCATTACTGCCAGTTTTGCCACATCAGCTCCACCCTGCTGCATCTGTTCCATCAGCATCCGCAGAATCCGGTCATCCGGAGTTTCGTCAAAATCATGATGGGAAGCAATCACATATACTCCCATCTCCTGCAACCTCGCTATTTCTTTCTGCGGATTTTTTGCTTCAAAATATTCCACATCAATAAAATCCACGACATCTGATTCTGCCGCCACCTGATGAATATCATAAATATCCGCCGCGGAAAGTGCTTTGCACCCTCCCTGATTTTTAGAACGGAAGGTATACACCAGAATACTTTCCTTTATGATATGTTTCATTTCGTTTAATATTTCGCGGATCGCATTCGGACTTTCCACGTTTTCAAACGCATCCACACGCCAC
>ENA-OPVL01002295-OPVL01002295.1-human-gut-metagenome-genome-assembly--contig:-NODE-2295-length-10316-cov-1.655297_pt1 | contig 10316 bp, 8 predicted proteins | sample MGYA00241496_ERZ501984 | MGnify/ENA primary metagenome ERZ501984 (study PRJEB25962, sample SAMEA2042986) | human gut metagenome | biome: human gut; feature: human-associated habitat; material: faeces... | reverse complement strand
CGGAAGTGCTCCTGATGCGAGCTCTGCTGCCAATGTCGCGATGTTAGCTGTCAGCGCTGCGGATGCCCAGAGGGATGTGCTCTCTTCGATGGATTGCAGACGACCTTGCGCGCAGAGGTTTACGCAAGATGCCGGTTCGCGTGCGATGAGGGGCCCATGCTTCTTCGCGAAATCGATCAAATCGGCGGATTTGACGTGTGTTTGCAGGCGCATAGAGCCGTCTGGCTCTATCGCCGAGCCTGCCGATGCGCAGGAAGCGAGCTCGAGCAAAATCATCGAGGCACCCGCCGGCTTACGATGTGGATCTTCTGCGCTTCTTGGCTTTCGGTTGGTTTCTGCTTTCGGGGTGAATAGAACTCCAGAAAAGGGTGCGGCTATTTTGCTTTCCGGCATCTGTTCGCTTCCCTGTGCAGGGCAGGCGTCAAGACCCGTAACCTGCCCAGTTGGGCTTCGGCGCTGAATCAGGGGGTCTGCGGAGATCACGACATTTTCCTTCTGTGAGACTTTTCTGCCGATGTTGAAATTTTTAAACGGTCAAAATTGCTTTTTCGTGTCCACTGATAAGCGTACTATACAAATCGCTGAAATGAGCTACGACGAAGGAGAAAAGCGATGTACTGCGGCGAGTGCGGCAGCAAGATATCAGATGATGCAAAGTTCTGCCCAGCGTGCGGGGCGAAAACGGAGAATGCACAGCGGATTCGCGATGCGCTGCCGCCGCAGACCATCCTGCATGGGCAGTATCTGCTTGGCGCGGCGCTGGGCGGCGGGGGACGGGTCTTGACCATGGGCCCCTTCAGGCCTCGAGGGCGGGCGGGGCAGGTGATCTTGGTGGCCAAATCAAGGCCGTCCGTGCGCGCAGTCGACGCAAAATGCCCCAACTGGTTCTTGTCGTTATCGTGATCTTAGCTCTTTCTTCTGCAACAGCGTTTGCTGCTATGTGGGCTTACCGGACTTTCGTTGCGCCTCAGCCTGTCGCTGTCGAACAGGGCAACCCTGAACCAGCTGACCCTTATGCTGGCCAAAAGGCAGTTTTTGATGATGTGCTTACTCATTACAAAAGCGCATCCGACAACGGCTGGCCGACAACATCGTACGATGATGATCTTTCGAACATAAGCGAGGTTCTTTCGGGGAGGATGCTCTATGTTGGCCAAGCCCACCAGACGGATTTCCAGGGTGCAATACTTTCCTATGCCTACAAAGACCTTAACAGCGATGGAACGCTTGAACTCGTTATTGCGGCGGTAACTGCAAGCGATTACATTCCCGTTGCTGCATATGGAATCCATAATGGCGCGCCGCAGTCCCTCTTCGAAGGGAAAGGGTGGCAAACATCGACCTGGACTCTGTTTGCCAGCGGCAAGATGTCGGTGGCGGCCAGTACAGTGCTGGAGTGACGGTATTTACCCTGGAGGACGGCATGGCGCAAGAGGTTGGGGAATACCGGCTGTCTCGCGGCGATCGGGCTCCCGACATGGGTGAGGCTTACCTCCTTTCTGATTTCGAATGGACTCCTTTGACCGACTACCAGCCAACTAAGTGATGTGTTTACTTGATATCCCAAATGAAAGGAACAGCTATGTTTTGCCAGAATTGCGGTGCAAAAGTATCTGACGAATCGCCGCATTGCCCCGAATGCGGTGCCAAAATCGAAGTGCCTATCGAGCTGGGCCCTGGGGTCGACTCGGCTGCAGGCTACCGTGAAAGTGCAACGAGCTCCTCGGGAGGGACGCCCAATAGCTCGGGCGACGAACCGCGCAAGCGCAAACGGATCACGGTAATTGCCGTGATAGCCGTTCTGCTTGTGATTGGTTTGGTGTTCGGCGTAAGTGCGTGCCAGGCTAACGATCAGCGTACCGCGAAACACCACGTGACGTTTACGGTAAACGCTGAAGGGTTGGACACTTCTACGGGCACTATGATTCCGCTTTCCGTTAAAGGGACCGATGTAAGCGGCAATTCGGTAGAGGAGTCGTGCTACGTTGGCAATGATTCCGCTTCGCTGGATCTGGTGGCTGGAACCTATACCTTCGAAGTAACGGCTTCGCCTATTGCTGCCGATGGCACTCTGTATTCCATCGAAGGTGCCTATGCGGAGGAAACGGTCGGTGAAGATGGAACTCTTTCTCCCGGAGAGGCAATTACCTTGAAGCCCTTACCGGCCGGCAAGACCACTTATAAGCAAATCGAAGACGCCTATGAAGCCGCAAAGAACGGTGGAGCGGCTAGTGAAGAAGCTGCTAGCAAGCTAAAGGATGCAGCCACCAAGCGCGTCGATGCGGCGAAGGCGCAGCAGTCTGCTTCCAGCACCTCAAGCCAGGCAACGAAGAGCGAATCCGCTTCTGGGGGAGACGCTTTTTCAAAGTCCACGACGGATGCTGAAGGCACCTATTCTGGCACGGTGTACGTATTTGCGAGTGATGCCGAAATGGCAGAGGCGTTAGGTATAGAAAACCCGAACGGACCAAGCTCAATAAAAATTGCCACGGCGGTTATGAAGCTCGATAGCGCCAAAACGGTAAAGGCCAAAAACGGCGATGGCTCTGGATCTCGCAGCGGCACGGCTCATTACCTTGTACTGGCGCACGGAACGGGCGCAGGTTCCTGGACGCCGTACAACGGCAAACATGTTAGCGTTTCCGCCCCTTCGCTTGCCTGGCCTTCTGACACGAGGATGCCCCTTGGTGAGCCCGGCGTTGTTGGCAGCGCATCGGTTGTCGGCTAACTGCCCGCTACGCGCACTTTCATTGAAAAGCCCCTCGACCTTCTTGCCTGTTGGATAATGGTGGGAAGTCGAGGGGCTTTTCTGTGGAGGCGTTGGGTGTTTTACCTTGAGGATTACATAGGCTATTTGGTTGCCGAGCGTGGTGCTTCGCCGGCAACGGTGAGCGCTTATCGCGGTGACTTGCAAAAGTACTACCTTTTTTTGGAATCGGAGCGCGATGTGCACGAAGCCTCTTTGGTGCAGCGTAAAGATGTGGCGGCGTTCGTTGCCGATATGGGCAACCGCGGATTTGCCCCTAGCACCATAGAGCGGCGGCTTTCGGTGGCGAAAGGATACCATCGCTTTTTGGTGCGCGAGGGCTTTGCTGAGGCTGATCCAACGCAAACGGTGCCCTTGCCCCGCAAACCCCACACATTGCCCGACGTGCTGTCCGTTGCCCAGGTGTCGAAGCTCCTCGATAGCCAGCCGAACTCGACCCCTATCGAAATGCGCAATGCATGTCTGCTCGAGGTTTTGTATGGCTGCGGTTTGCGCGTAAGCGAACTGGTTGGCCTCGATCGCGTCTACTTCGATGAAGGCTATCTGCGCGTGTTGGGAAAGGGCTCCAAAGAGCGCATCGTTCCTTTTTCTGGGGTAGCCGTGAAACGAATGTGGGAATACTTGGAAGAAGCTCGTCCCCAGCTGCTGGGCAATGCGCAGCATCCTGTTCCTGCGGTGTTCCTGAACGCTCGCGGCGGTAGGCTGACCCGGCAGAGTGTGCATCGCATTGTCGCGAAAGCGGGTATGGTCATCGGGGTGGAAAACCTGCATCCTCATACGCTTCGTCATTCGTTTGCTACTCACCTGCTAGAAGGGGGCGCCGACTTACGTGCTATCCAGGAAATGCTGGGGCACTCCGACATCTCTACCACGCAAATCTATACGCACATTCAAGCAGCCCAATTAAAGGAAGAGTACTTCGCCGCCCACCCGCGTGCCTAGCGCTGCGCTATCGTGTGCTTCCAAGGACCTATGGGCTGCCCGGGTCCGTTCATCACGGCGGTTTTCAATTGCGGAAACAAAAATCTGGGCGCTTTTGCAACTTTTTTGCGATTAGGGACTCCTTTTCGCCTCCGTAAAGCGGAAACAGGCTATCGCGAAGCTGATTACCTGCGGTTTTACGCTGCCGATCTGTGTTTTGGAACCTTGCGACAATCCCTAATCGCAAAAAAGTTGCAATCTAGGCCAATTTTTTGTTTTTTGGCCTCTGGGGTGGCCTCGAAGCGGTGCGGGCTGTCGTGCGCGGCGTCGGTTCACGTATAGGAAAGAAAACAATGCTATAGATGAGGCAGGCTTGGTGTTGTCCGTAGGATGGTTAGGTTTTGCGAGCGACGCCCTGGACGCTATTTCCGCCAGATCTGCGAAACGAATCGTGTTCAAAGGCATGAAGCAGTGAGCGCATGAGTGCCCCAAAACGCTGCCTTGGAACCCGAACAGCGGAGCGGGCGTCTCGAGCAGACCCCTGCCGTCCCACAGAGCCCTCGGTGGGTCTCCCACTTTCTCCCCCTTTTACCCCTAAAGTGAGCGAATAGGGCCGTTTTGCCTTGAAATCGATGATTGAATGGCGCGATTTATGGCGAAGATGTAGACAAACACGGGGTGGATGGAAAAAATCCCCCACCTTCCCCCACCGTTTCCAAAACCGATACCTAGGGGTGTATTTTGGCCTATAGGCACAATATATAGTGAAGTATTGAGAAATAGTACGCCTTTCAACAACATTAGGTGGGGGAGTAAGGGGGAGAGAGTGGGAGAAAATCCCATTTTGTGTTGCGAGGTGGCGAAGCCTGACCTAAAATAGCTTTCACGAGATACCCCCAAGGAAGGAGGGAGGCGTGAGCGAACTTCTTGGCGAATTCAGCCGCAAGCTTGATGCCAAGGGACGTTTGTCTTTGCCTGCCGATTTCCGCAAGGAACTCTCCGACAATCTCAGAATGACGCTGAGCCTTGATGGCACCTGCCTGTATATCTTCGAAACCGAGGATTTCAACAAGTGGGTAGATAGCCTTTTCGAAGCTCGAGGCGGCTTCAACGTTGGCGATAGCAATATGGTCAGACTTAAGTTGAAGTTGAATTCTCGTGCTTCTAAGTGCGAAGTCGACAATGCGGGTCGTATCAACATCTCGCCTTCTCTGCGTGAGACGGTGGATTTTGATAAAGACGTGGTCATTGTTGGCAATGGCGATCATATTGAGATTTGGGATGAAGAGCGTTGGAACCAGTTCCTGCTTGATACGGATCTTACCGCCCTGTGCATGTGATTGGTTAGGACGCGCGAACGATGACAAGCGAATATCGGCATATTCCCGTTTTGCTCCCTGAGTGCATGAAGTATTTGAAGCTTTCCGAAGGAAAGACGTACGTAGATGCAACGCTCGGTGGGGCAGGGCATTCCCTTGAAGCCGCAAAGCTCATTGGCCCAACTGGCCATCTGCTGGGCATTGACCAAGACGACGTGGCACGTGCTGCCGCATCTGAGCGCTTGGCCGCTTTGCCCGATGATGTCCGTCCAGAGGTTGATGTACTTGCCGGCAACTTCGGGGAATTGGATTCTCTTCTTGTGTCTGCCCAGATCCCCTCTATCGATGCGATTCTGTTCGACATCGGGGTTTCCTCGGTGCAGATCGACACGCCTTCTCGTGGCTTTTCCTTTAAGGAAACTGGCCCTCTTGATATGCGGATGGATCAGAGAAATGCTCTTTCCGCGTACGAAGTCGTGAACGATTACAGTGAAGAGAATCTTTCGCGTATTCTCCATGAATATGGAGAAGAGCGTTTTGCAAGAAAAATTGCACACAATATATGCGTAAGCCGGCAGCAGGCGCCGATTCGAACAACTGGGGAGTTAATCGAAATCATCAAGCGCTCGATTCCGGCAAAAATAAGGGCGACGGGCGGCCATCCGGCCAAGAGAACCTTTCAGGCAATCCGTATCGAAGTGAACCAGGAACTTACCGTTCTGTCGGAGTCACTGGACGGCATGATTGATCTCTTAAATGACGGTGGAAGACTTTGTGTCATCACCTTTCATTCTCTGGAAGACCGTATCGTAAAAAACATTTTCAGAAAAAACGAGCATCCATGTACGTGTCCGCCGGAATTTCCGGTCTGTGTATGCGGAAAGAAGTCCAAGGGAACCGTAGTAACTCGGAAACCGATCTTGCCGGGAGAAGAGGAAATGGAAACAAATCCCCGTTCCAAGAGCGCAAAACTGCGCGTCTTTGAACGAAAAGTGTGACGGCTCGGCACGAAGGAGACAGAGAAGTTATGGCCAGACGGGCAGATGGAAGGGTAAATTCGACAGATAGAACGAAACGTTATACGCCAGATACGTTTGAGGACGGAAGTGCGGTACGGCGTCTTGCAGCACAGCCGCAGGAAGCACCAAAAGAAGCACGGCCTCTGAAATCGGGTGTGAGCAGCCAGACAAGAAGAAACCGGGCACGGGCGACACAGATCAGCGCGGGCTACGCTGTTTTTCTTGCCATTGTCTGCACACTGTGTATCGCGGCGTGTGTTGCGTATGTCAAGTTGCAGACCGTGGTTACCACGCAGGCGGAAGACATTACCAGCAAAGAAAAAGAATTGAGCGATCTGAAGGCGGATAATGACGCCTATTACAATACAACGGTTGCCTCCGAAGATCTTGAGGCAGTCAAAGAAGCAGCACAGAACCGGCTCGGCATGAAATATGCAGATGAGTCCCAGGTAATTTATTTCGATGATTCAGAAAACAGCTATGTGAGACAGTATCAGGATGTTCCGGATGCGAAATAGGTGAAAACGTGAGTAAACAGAAAAAAAATAAAAAACGAAGCGGGGCATTCCGGAGACGGAAGACAAGTGGGCGTATGAGCAGAAAACTGGTAGCACTCTTTTTGGGAGTGATGCTGGTTTTTGTTGCTTTAGCGATTGACATTACGTATGTGAATGCCACAAAGGGAGAAAAATACGAAAGACAGGTTTTAAGCCAGACGCAGCAGTCCTACGACAGCAGGACAATTCCATTCCAGCGGGGAAGTATCACCGACCGGAACGGAACGATTCTGGCAACGAGTGAGAAGGTTTACAACGTTATTCTCGACTGTAAACTTGCCAATACGACGGTAAAAGATGAAGAAAAGAACGATACCCATCCGTACGTCGATCCGACCGTAGCAGCACTGGTTGAATACTTCGGACTCGACGAGACGGATATCCGGGATCGTCTGACCGGCGAAACGACAAAAGAAAGCCAGTACCAGGTTCTCGCCAGAGAGGTCTCGATGGACGCGAAAAAAGCGTTTGAGGCCTATGTGGACGAGTACGCGGACAAAAAGAACAAGGAGCTCGATGAGAACGAGCAGGCGGAAAAAGCATACCGTGCCAACATCCGCGGCGTCTGGTTCGAGGAATCCTACCACAGAACGTATCCGTTAAATTCACTTGCCTGCGATCTGATCGGCTTTACGTATTCAGGAGACACGGCAGACTGGGGAATCGAAGGGTATTATTCCAGTATCTTAAATGGCGTGAATGGCCGCCAGTTCGGCTATTACAACGAAGATGCGGATATGGAACAGACGATCATCGAGGCGCAGCCGGGCAAAAACGTGGTTACGACGATTGATGTAAATATTCAGAAGATCATCCGCACGGCGATCGAGAATTACAATGAGCGGATTCATGTCCAGAACGGCGCGGACGAATCGGACACTGAGACGAACCGTCAGACAAAAGCGGCAAAGAATATCGGCGTTGTCGTGATGGATCCGAACAATGGAGAGATTCTTGGTATGGATTCTTCCGACTGGTATGACCTGAACAATCCAAGAGATCTGACACCGTTCTATTCGCAGGAAGAAATTGATGCGATGAACGATAACGAGACAATGGAGGCTTTGAGTGCCATCTGGAAAAACTACTGTATTTCCGATGCATATGAGCCAGGTTCCACGGCAAAACCGATGAACGTGGCGGCGGCATATTCCCTCGATGTAATCGATGATGATACCCTGTTTGACTGTGAGGGGTTTGAGACGATTGCAGGGCAGATGATCCGCTGCGGAGCTTATCCGGGAACACATGGCGTACAGACACCGGCCGATGTACTGAAAAACTCCTGCAACGCTGGTATGATGCAGATCGGACAGAAGATGGGAGCAGCGGAATTTCTCCGCTATCAGGATATTTTCGGTTTCGGCAGTCTGACAGGAATTGACCTGCCGGGTGAGGCGTACGGCCTGGTTCACACGGAGGATACTATGGGACCGACCGAGCTTGCAACGAGTACATTCGGACAGGGCTATACCGTGACGATGGTACAGCAGGCAGCTGCGTTTTCCTCTCTGATCAACGGAGGCAATTATTACCAGCCGCATGTGATGAAGACGATCACGGACAGCACAGGAGCTGTTGTTGAGAGCAATGAGCCGAATCTGGTGCGTCAGACGGTTTCCGCGGAAATCAGCGATAAAATGAGAAGTTTCCTCCAGGGAGTCGTGACCGATGGAAGCGGCCAGAGTGCAAAGGTTGCCGGTTACACGATGGGAGGAAAAACAGGTACTGCACAGAAGTATCCGCGAGGCAATGGAAAATATCTCGTTTCCTTTATCGGATTTGCACCGGTAGAAAACCCGAAAGCTGTTGTTTACGCGATTGTGGACGAGCCGGATGTAGAAAATCAGGCGAACAGTGTGCTGGCACAGGAGATCGTAAAAGAGATCTACACAGAACTGCTGCCGTATTTGAACGTATTCCCGGATGATACGGACGGTGTGACGGGCGAAGGCTCCGAGACCGGAACGGATGATCCAAACGTAGCGGCACCGGTACAGGAAGACGATACGGAAAACAGTGCTGAAAACAGCAATATCGAGAACGGCGGTCTGACAAACGCCGAGCTGGATCTCATCAATGAAGAGTAAAAAAACATAAAAAACAAAAGACATAACCCCATAGCAGTTTCCATATAGTGTTATCATAATGGATTCGGCTATGGGGTATTCTATGCGTAAAAACAAAACGTATCACCGGAAAAAGACGGTTCTTCTGTGGGTACTCTGCATGGGAATGATGGTCGGACTTGCCGGGCGGCTGGTGTATCTGTGTGTGTTCCGGTCCGTCTATTATTCCGAGAAGGCGGATGATCTGCACGAGCGGGAGCGCGGGATCAAGGCGGCGCGCGGCCGGATTCTTGATGCAAACGGGGAAGTTCTCGCGGCAAACCGCACGGTCTGTACGATTTCCGTGATCCACAGCCAGATTGAGGAGCCGGAGGCGGTGATTGCGATGCTGGTAAAAGAGCTTGGAATTTCGGAGGAGACGGCGCGGAAACGCGTGGAGAAGCGGTCTTCAATCGAGCGTGTCAAGACGAATGTGGACAAGGAGACGGGTGATACCATCCGGTCGTACGGATACGCGGGGGTAAAAGTGGATGAGGATTTCAAGCGGTATTACCCCAAAGGGAAGCTGGCGTCGCGCGTTATCGGCTTCACCGGAGGCGATAATCAGGGCATCATCGGACTGGAGGTGGAATATGAGGAAATTTTAAAAGGAATCAACGGAAAAATCCTGACGACAACGGATGCGCGCGGGATTGAGCAGAACGGCATCGGGGAGAGCCGCCAGGAGCCGGTGGCGGGAAGGGACTTAAAGGTCAGCCTGGATGTCAATATCCAGGCGTACTGCCAGCAGGCAGCGGAAAAGGCGATGGCAGAAAAACAGGCGGACAGCGTCTCGATTCTTCTTATGAATCCGCAGAACGGAGAAATCTATGCCTGTGTCAATGTGCCGGAGTTCGACCTCAACGATCCGTTCACGCTGCAGCAGGATACAACGGGACTTTCGGAAAAAGAAATTCAGGATCTGCTGAACCAGATGTGGCGGAATGCCTGCATCAACGATACGTACGAGCCGGGATCTACCTTTAAGATCATCACGATGTCGGCGGGACTTTCGGAGGGCGTTGTGTCGCCGAACGATTCGTTTTTCTGTCCCGGCTACAAAATCGTGGAGGACCGCCGGATCCACTGCCACAAGCGGACGGGACACGGAGCCGAAAACTTCGTGCAGGGCGCGCAGAACTCGTGCAACCCGGTGTTCATTGAAGTGGGGCTGCGGCTCGGTGTGGAAAAGTTCTGTGATTACTTCCGGAATTTCGGCCTGATGGAAAAGACGGGGATCGATCTGCCGGGCGAGGCATCGACGATTATGCACAAGGAGGAAAACATCGGAGAGGTTGAGCTTGCGACGATGGCATTCGGCCAGTCCTTCCAGATCACGCCGATCCGCCTGGCGGCGACGGTCTCTGCGCTCGTCAACGGCGGAAAAATGGTGACGCCGCATGTCGCAACGGATGTGCTCGATGAAGAAGGAAATGTTGTAAAGCATCTGAATTTTCCGGAAAAAGAAGGGGTTCTTTCGGAAGAAACTTCCAGGACGGTGCGCGAAATTCTGGAAAGCGTCGTTTCAGAAGGGTCTGGAAAGAATGCGTACCTCGAGGGATATTCCATCGGCGGAAAGACAGCCACCTCTCAGACACTGCCGCGAAGTGCGAATAAGGACATTT
>ENA-OPVL01002290-OPVL01002290.1-human-gut-metagenome-genome-assembly--contig:-NODE-2290-length-10347-cov-4.411873_pt1 | contig 10347 bp, 9 predicted proteins | sample MGYA00241496_ERZ501984 | MGnify/ENA primary metagenome ERZ501984 (study PRJEB25962, sample SAMEA2042986) | human gut metagenome | biome: human gut; feature: human-associated habitat; material: faeces... | reverse complement strand
CCTTCACCTCGCCCAGCCACGACGCCGCCGTGACCTTGTCGCCGACCTTGGCCAGCGGCGAAAATTCCCACTCGGCATCGTAGTCGACCGGATCGGTGATCGAACCGCGGGCGATGAACAGACCGTCCATCTTCTCCAGGTCGTTCTGCAGACCGTCGTAGTTGCGCGAAAGAAGACCGGGAGCGAGCGTCGCTTCCAGCATGTGACCCTCGAATTCGACCTTTTCGCCGATCTTCAGTCCGCGGGTCGAGTCGAAAACCTGCACGTAGGCATTGTCGCCCACGACCTTGATGACCTCGGCCATCATCTTGGTATCCCCGCAGTAAACGTGACAGATTTCGTTCTGGCCGACAGGGCCGTCCGCCTTCACGATCACGATGTTCGAGATGATACCGTTTACTCGTCCTGTTGTTTTCATTATCTGTTTTATTGTTTATTGATCAAATCCTTGCCGTCCAGACTGGTCATCAGGCGATGCAGCATTTCGCGCCCCTGCTTGTCGTCCAAACGGGTCCAGCGCGCCACGATGTTCACCTTCACCAGGTAAGCCAGCAGCGCGTTGATGTCGAAATAATCGAAAGTGGAAAGCTCCTCGGCCTGGTTCCAGCGGATCGCGTCGATCTTGCGCTCCTTCTCCACCAGGTTGGTTTCGTCGTTCACGGCGGCGATCACCGCCTCCAGGTAGGGAACGTCGCCCCGCAAGCCGAAATCGGCGGCCGACGAGCGTTTGAGCTGCTGCGAAGTTTCATCCCCGCCCACGACAGACTGCTCGGCCGAACGTCCCGTAACGCGGGCTACGACGGCGGCAGAGATGTTGCGCAGGTTGCGGTCGAAATCGGCCCACTGGCGCAGGAAACGGCTCTTGGAGTGGGCGCACTCGTCGTAGTAGGCCGAGAAAAGAGCGTTCTCGAACGATCGGTCGGTGTCGATCCCGTCCTCGTTGTCGGCATCTTCATCGACGATGGCCGAATAGGAACGGACCACGGTCGCCATACGCGCCGGAAGCCGGTCGGGGTTCTTGGTCTGCTCCTCGATCTCTTCCCGCGAGAGGTTGCCCAGCGGGTTGTGCGCCGCGCGTCCCTTGCGGAAATTAACCAGGTTCTCGCAGTCGTAGTAACCGTAAAGCAGACGCACGCAACGTGCATCGCGGGCGGAAACCCCTTCGAGAATCTCCTCGATGATCGCCCGGGCATTGAAGCCCTTGGTATCGGCATCGAGCGAATACTCCCGCAATCCGGCTACCAAACAGTAGTAATTCTTGTCGAACATGGCGCCCGGCTTAAGCGTTATACAGCATTTTATAGACCTTGTCGCGCAGGTACTCCTTCAACAGAGCGTCGAAATCCTGGTCCGAAAACGAAATGTAGTAGCCGCCGTCTTTGGCACCCACCTTGAATCCCGTCCTGACCTCCTTCGAATAACCCACCTCGACGCCTGCGGCCAGCAGCTCCTTCGCAGCGGCTTCGAACGTCGCTTCGAACGCCTTCTGTTCCGCCTCCGGCAGCAGGGCCTTCAACTGGTTCTTCGACGAATCGGCGCCGCTCCAGTTCTTGGCGACGGTAAGCAGCATCTGCTTTACGAATTCGGGATCGAGCGTCGCGGCTTTCACGGCGGGAGCGGTGCTCTTGGCGATAATCATGGAGCTGATCTCGGCTTTGATCTTCGAGAGGGCCTGCTTGCCCGCGAGCGAAATTTCGGTCATCGCGTTCTTCTCCACGTCCTGTGCTTTGGTATTGGCTTCGGCGAGGATCTTCGCAGCCTGCGCCTCGGCCTCCTTCACGATCTTGGCCGCATTGGTCTTCGCTTCGGCCACCAGACGTTCCGCCTCGGCACGGCCTTTCTCCAGTCCCTCGTCGTAGAGCTTCTGGGTTAACTGTTGAAGTTTGTTTTCCATAAGAATTTATGTTTATTATATTTGAATTTCTTATTCGTCACTCCATGACCTCGCGTCACGGATTCCGGGATGCAGCCCGGCCCCGCACCGACCCCGCCGACCGAAACGCACGGCATACAGCACCGCTTTCCCCGCCGGCAAATCCGACCGCAGGCATTCGATCCGGGATCACCGGAATCTTTCTCTTCCTCACCTCCATCCGAGACTCGATCGCAAGCGATCTCTCCCCGACTCCGACCGGAAACATCGGAACTGTTCCCGAAATCACACTCCTCCGAATTAGTTCCTACAAATATATAAAATCCATTTTAACCCACGCATATTCGGCGCATTTTTTTTCGGATCGAACCATAAAATATTGTCTTTGAGTTTCGATTTCAACAATCGATCAATCACATTAGTTTTTATCTAATTAGAAAAATCAATAGCATATGGTTCTCCTGATATTTTTTTAAGCACTTTATATATCCACGGATCTTTGTAGTCGCTTGTAAAAATTTCTATTTCTTTCGATGGCAATACAAGCTGTCCATTGTAATATACTTTTACATCGGGAAGGATTTTTAGCATATCAAAAGTGTAATCGTGTTTTGGAGGAAATAATTTTTCCCAACGATATAACGCACCAAACATGCCGATATTGGTAATACAAATAGTATTTGATCGACATGGTAGAATTTCAAGCTCATTTTTATTCCATCCACTCAACCACCCGACACGATTATTTAGATATGTAGCATAATTCGAAGAATCCGGGAGATTGATACGAACTGTGTCCGCACTATTATTACGAACATTTACTTCGTAATTAATCTCGATATCCGAATGTTCGAATTCGGCGTAAAATCGTTTATCGGCCAAGGATAGGGTTATGGACCGAATACTTACGGTATCGCTGTCCTTTGCAAAATCTTCGAAAGAATCGATTACTAAATGGGTTACATTTTGTGTTTGGTAACGATCATCTGAGCAAGCCGCTAATCCGAATAGCAGAAAAATAACACTGAAAATGTTATTCAATTTGTTTTTTATATTTTTCGATTGCATTTTTTCAATCGTTTGGGACAACCAACGTCTTCATCTCGAAAAAAGCTCCCTCCGAATGAAAATCCGAAGGGAGCAATGGCTTATTCAAAATTCATCGCCCTGATGTTCGGGACGCAGCAGATCGGTGACTACCTTTACGGGCGAAAAAGTCGTGATGGGGACTTCGACGAAGACCGTATTCCACCGGGCCATGGCACCGTTCCAAAGACCGGGCAGTTCCTGCGCGAGCAGCTCGCGGCCCCCGTCCGACTTGCGGGAGATAAAACCCGTAGCGGGATCGACGAACTCCCGCAGATCGAAACGACCGCCTTTCGAGGTGCGGAAGCTGCAAACCAGATCCACCGGATTGAAATGAGTCGCCGAGCGCATCAACTCCCGCTTTTCGGGAGCGATCTGGTTCGATTCGGCGATCTGGAGCGTCTCCAGCCCGTCGGCCCCGGCCCCCCAGAAGGGGCCGCCGCCCGGCTCGCCTTCGTTGCGCACCATGCCGCACACCCGGATCGGGCGGTCGAGCACCTGCCTCAAAAGAGCCGTGCCGTAGTCCTTGGGCAGTTTCACGCAGAGTTCATTCTCGATGAACGCGGCGATAGGCTCCAATTCGGCACCCGGCACTTCGAGGGCCATGAGGTATTCGAAAATCCGCTCCTGCAATGCGAGCAATACTCCGGCCAGCGCTTTTTTATAAAGCACCGTATCGCTCCGCCGGGCATCGGTAGTAACATTGTCGATATTTTTAACGAAGACTATGTCCGCATCGATCTTTCCGAGGTTCCCGATCAGCGCCCCGTGTCCCGCAGGACGGAAGAGCCCGTCGGCACGTCGGAAAGGCGTACAGTCGGGATTCACGGCCAGCGTGTCGGTCGAAGGGTCCTGCACGGAGAAGGAGATGCGATACTTGACCCCGAAACGGGATTCGTAACCCGGTATCTTTTCGGCCAGCAACGCTTCGAAACGGGTCAGATGCTCGGGCGAGACGGTAAAGTGAATCTTCACCTCGCCCCCGGCGGCGGCGTACTGCGCCCCTTCGACCAGATGCTCTTCGACGGCTTTGCGCACCTCGTCCCCATAGCGGTGGAACGACACCAGTCCCTTCGGGGTTTCCCCGTAACGGAGCCCTTCGGCGACGATATTTTCGACCGTCCGCAGCTCGTCGGCATCGTCACCGATGATCGTCCGCAGCTCGGGCCAGAAGGCGAAGCGGCGGCGGTTGGCCAGCAACTCCCCGACCACAGCCGTACGGCGCCCCTCGCGAACGAACTCGAACAAATCCTTGAACATACGGGTCGCGGCGCCCGAAGCGGGCACGAATTTCACCACCCGCAAAGACTCCTTCGCACGGTCGTAACGGGCCGCCGCCTGCTCGATCCCGGCAGCATCCAGCACCCGAATACCGTCGCCGCACGAAGCGGCCCGCGTCACGGGAAGAAAGGGAAAACCTTCCCGAAAATTTTTCAACTGGGTTTCGAGAGCCGCCGGCGTCAGGCCGTGCTCCTCCATTTGCACAAAATCCTCTTTCGTAAACATATCGGAAACCGTTTATCAGTCACATTCATTCTCTTTCAGCAAGATCGGCGCCACATCGACCGACGCCCGACGAAGCGGGCGATAAAAAACAGCGACTCCGCCCGTTTTTCTCTTCACGCACACGGCGCCCTGCCCGCCTGTTACAAAAAGCTCCCTTCTCACTCGCATAGATCGAAACCGTCGAACGGTCGTTCTCCCTGCCCGACACAACGTCCCGCACCACTCGACCGAAAACGGCGAACTGCGGGCCCCGTTCTCTCCGCCGGGCAAAAAGTCGTCCTCTCCTGCCTCGCTTATCGGAAACATCGAACTGCATTCTCTGTTTTCTCCGTCCGGCAGAGCGAGTGAAGTCGTTCTGCCCTCGCTTGTCGAAAACATTCAAATTAACGAAATAATTCCTAACTTTGCAAATATGATACGAGAATTTAACAATCCCGAACTCGCCCCGCGCAACAGTTTTCACGTGGCGCAGCGGGCGGCACGCCTCATCGAGTTCGACCGGACGGAAGATTTGCAGGAACTCTTCGAGAAAGGAATGCCTGATCCGTGGTACGTCCTCGGAGGAGGCAACAACGTCCTCTTCACGCAAGACTATCCCGGTACGCTGCTGACCCCTGTGGCACAGGGTATCCGCATCGTGGACGAACAGCCGGACTGCGTGACGGTCGAAGCCGACGCGGGCGTCGAGTGGGACGACCTGGTCGAATGGGCCGTACAGCACGAACTGTGGGGATTGGAAAACCTCTCGCTCATCCCCGGCAAAGTCGGGGCCGCTCCGGTTCAGAATATCGGGGCTTACGGCTGCGAGGCCAAGGATGCGATCCGAAGCGTCGAGATGTTCTGCACGGAGACCTTCAACACGCTCGTCCTGAACAGAGAACACTGCGCGTTCGGGTACCGGGACAGCGTCTTCAAACGCTCCCTGCGGGGACGTGTAATCATCACCTCGGTCCGCTTTGCGTTGAGCCGCACGCCCCGGCCCCGACTCGAATACGGGGATTTGGCCGCAGCGGTCGAAGCGCGGGGAGGCATCACGCTGCGCAACATCCGCGAGGCCGTCTGTGCGATCCGCCGGGCCAAGCTGCCCGACCCTGCGGTGACGGGCAACGCCGGGAGCTTCTTCAAGAATCCGGTCGTCGGCCGCGAGGAGGCCGAACGCTTGTCGGCACTTTATCCCGATATGCCGCACTATCCGGCAGCCGACCCTTCGCAAGTCAAGCTGGCCGCAGGCTGGCTGATCGACCGCGCCGGACTGAAAGGCCACAGCGAAGGACGCGTGGGGATCCACCCCCGGCAGGCGCTGGTGATTATCAACCTCGGAGGCGCTACGGGTACGGAGATCGTCGCTTTCGCCCGCAAAGTGCAGGAACAGGTAAAGAAACGCTTCGGCGTGGAGATCGAACCCGAAGTCAATATATTATAAAACCGACAAGGCACTGCCTATGAACCTACTGGACAATTTCCAACGCTACATCCGCCGCAACGAGCTGGCAGCTCCGGAGGATTTCATCCTGCTGACCGTTTCGGGCGGCGTGGACTCGATGGTCATGCTCTCGCTCTTCGTGCGAAGCGGCTATCGCGTCGGCGTGGCCCACTGCAATTTCCAGTTGCGGGGCGTGGAGAGCGAAGAGGACGAGGAACTCGTACGCCGCGAGGCGGAGAAGTACGGCGTGCCCTGGTACAACAAACGCTTCGACACCAAAGGCGAGATGGAGCGCACGGGCGAATCGATGGAAATGGCCGCACGGCGGCTGCGCTACGCCTGGTTCGACGAATTGAGCCGCGAGCACGGTTACACGGTGGTAGCCATCGCCCACCACATCGACGACTCGATCGAAACCTTCTTCATCAACCTGTTGCGCGGCACCGGCCTGCGGGGTCTGACGGGGATCACCACCCATGCCGGGAAGCTGATCCGCCCGCTGATGTTCGCTTCGCGCAAGGACATCCTCGAATACGCCGTAGCACAACACATTCCCTACCGGGAAGATTCGTCGAACCGCTCGACCAAATACCTGCGCAACAAGATCCGCCTGGGACTCGTACCCCGCATCAAGGAGATCAGCCCCAAGTTCACCGACCTAATGCGTCAGAACATCGGCCGTCTGACCGACGCGCAGCTCTTCATCAACCACGGCATCCAGCGCATCCGCGAAGAGGTCATCACCACCGAAAACGGGATCGACACGATCCACATCGACCGTATCGACCGGGCTTTCCCGCTGAATTTCGTAATCTTCGAACTGCTCAACTCGACCTATTCGTTCAAAGGCGACGTGTCGGACGCCCTGGTCAGGGCGCTGGAACAGAACTCCGGCACGGGCAAGCGGTTCTACTCCAAATCCCACGTGGCGTACATCGACCGGGGACGGATTATGGTAACCCCGATCCCGGCGGACGACCCCTGCCAGGTGCAGGTCGAGGCGGGCGCCCCGCGCTGCTACTGCGGCAACTCGGTGCTCTACTTCGAGCTGCGCGACATCGACGATATCCAGGGCTTCGGCGTACCCGAACACATCGCCCAGGTGGATGCCGACAAACTCAAATACCCGCTCACGGTGCGCCGCTGGCAGGAGGGGGACTGGTTCATTCCCTACGGCATGTCCGGCCGCAAGAAGGTCAGCGACTACCTGATCGACCATAAAGTCCCGCTGCCGGAGAAGGCACGGCAGTTCGTACTGCTTTCCGGGGATGAGATCGTCTGGCTCGTCGGGCGGCGCATCGACGACCGCTACCGGCTCACGGCCGAGACCGAAAACGTGCTGCGCATCACCAAAGAGATCATTTAAGCCATGGCGAAAAGCGGCGTAAAATTCAAAGATACGATGGCGGCCTACGACCGTCTCCGAGGCGAAATCGCGGGACGGAAGTTCGCGCCCGTCTATCTGCTCATGGGCGAAGAGGCCTTCTTCATCGACGCTCTCTGCGACCTGCTGGCCTCGACGATCCTCCAGGAGTCCGAACGGGCTTTCAACCAGCTGACCGTCTATGGGCGGGACTCCGACGCGGGACAAGTGGTGAACCTCTGCCGGCAGATGCCGATGATGGGTTCGTACCAGGTGGTGATTCTCAAGGAGGCGCAGCAACTGCGCGGTCTCGACAAACTCTCGCTATACACTTCGAAACCCTCGCCCACGACGATCCTGATCGTCTGCCACAAGGAGAAGAACGTGGACAAGCGTTCGCAGCTCTACAAAAGCATCGCCCAGCACGGTGCGGTGCTCGAATCGGTCCGGCCGCGCGACTACGAGATCGGCCCCTGGCTCGCGCAGTTCGTCGCCTCGAAAGGCTGCACGATCGACGCGAAAGCCCAGGCGATGCTGACCGACCACCTGGGCACCGACCTCGCCAAAATCTCCAACGAACTGGGCAAGCTGCTGCTCTCGCTACCGGAAGGAACGAAGAAAATCACCGACGCACACATCGAACAGAACATCGGCATCTCGAAGGATTTCAATAACTTCGAACTCTGCAAGGCCGTCACGGGACAGAACCTCGAACAGGCCCTGCGCATCGCCGACCATTTCGCCCGCAACCCCAAAGACAACCCCCTGCTGGTAACGATTCTGGCCCTTTTCAATCAGTTCCGCGAAATTTTCCGCATCAACTACCTGCGGTGGCTCAGCCGCCACAAGGGAGTTCCGTTTCCCTCGGACACGGAACTCATAGGCATCCTGCGAATGAACAACGCCTACGCTCTGGGCGAACTGAAGCAGACCTCGGCACGGTGGGACAACCGCCGAGTGTTCCGCATCCTGGGGCTGCTGCGCGAATACGACGCCAAATCGAAGGGCATGAACGCGGGCGGCGCCCCGGACGGGGAGCTGCTCCGCGAGCTGCTTCTCAAAATCTTCCTCCAATAATGGAACGCATCCTGCTGCGCAACGGTATCCCGGAGCCGATGCCCCGCATCGAAGGCACATACCTCTATCAGACGCTTCATGTCCGGGGACGCCGCCCCCTCTGGCTCGACCGCCACACGGAACTGCTGGCTCGCAATATACAAGAGCTTTTCGGGCTGCGCTGGGCCCCCGACCTTCGCCGACTGGAGGCACAGATCGCCACTCTGCTCGACGCCAACCGTCACCCCGTCGCAGGCTCTTCGTTCGTACGCATGGCCTTCACACCGGCGGGCGACCTGCTGCTGATCCCCGGAGCAGTATCCCTCTACGACGGGTATACCCTGCGGTCGCTGCGGCCCGCTGCGGCTGTCGTGAACTACGGCGTTCCCTACCCCGAATACCCCACCTCGGCACGCGAGGCAGCCTGCATGCTGGCTTTGCAGGCAGCGGTGACGGCGGACAACCGGGCGGCGGAAGCGGACATTGAACGGGCGGCAGTCCGGACAGGCGTACAAGCGGTGATCCGCTGCGACGGCGAGGGATTCGTGCACGTATGCGACGAAGCGCCCCTGTTCGCCGTGAAAGGGAAAAAAGTCTATACTCCGCCCGCCCCGCCGAGTGTCGAACGGGAATTGGCGTACCGGGCCGTCGAAGCCGCCCGCCTGCCTCTGCTGGAGCTGGAGATCGGCCGGGAGCAACTCGCCCGTTTCGACGAAATTTTCTATGTCGATCACCGGGGCCTCACCTCGCTATCGGCCTGCGAAGGGCAACTCTACGCCGCAATCATCACCGAACGTATCGCCCGCGTCCTGAACAAATTATACTAACGCATCCTGCCCGATACAAACCGGACAGGTTTCCTTTGTCCCACCCTATTTGCAATACCTTTACAAAAGATCGGAATACACTCGGCATAAAAAACAGTTCGCTCGTTTCATTCTGCACTCATTTTCATTACTTTTGCAGAAAGTCGGATACATTCGGCGACACCCCCGGATCCATTTGTTGGATTCTGTATTCATTTTCATTACCTTTGCTCCCAATGTCACACACCATCGCCATTTTTCCGGGATCGTTCGATCCCTTTACCCGGGGCCATCAGGCACTCGTGGACGATGCCCTGCGAATCTTCGACAAGGTCGTCATCGGCATCGGCAACAATGTTTCCAAGGCAGGACTGCTGCGCATCGAAGCCCGCAAACAACTCATCGAAGACCTCTATGCGGACAACCCCCGGGTCGAAGTGAGAATCTATACCGGTCTGACGGGCGACTTCGCCCGCGACCAGCATGCCTCGGCCATCATCCGCGGCGTGCGCAACACCACCGATTTCGAATACGAACGGACGATGGAGGCGACCAACCACCGCCTGCATCCCGACATCATCACCGTGATGCTCTTCACCCCGGCTCCCGTAGCCGACATCGCCTCGAGCACCGTACGCGAAGTACTGGCTTTCGGCCGCACGGTCGATGAATTCATGCCCGAAGGAATAGACATAAAAAAATACCTCTGATTACTATATTGCTATGATGGAATTTACCGCAGAAATGATCGCCGGTTTTCTCGGCGGCCAAGTCGCAGGCGACAAAGAGGCCAAGGTGCACACCGTCTCCTCGATCGAAGAGGGCGAACCCGGCGCCCTGACCTACCTGACCAACCCCAAATACGAAAAACACCTTTACAAAACCCGTGCGTCGATCGTATTGGTGAACAAGGATTTCACCCCTTCGGAACCCGTGACCGCCACCTTGATTAAAGTCGAAGACACCGGCGCCGCAGTGCTCAAACTGCTGCAAATGTATCAGGCCGCAAAACCCCGCAAACAGGGCATCAGCGAGCGGGCTTCGATCTCGGAGCGGGCGACACTGGGCGAAGATTGTTACGTGGGCGATTTCGCCGTTATCGAGGCGGGAGCCCGCATCGGCGCCGACTGCCAAATCTATCCCCAGGTCTATATCGGTGACGGCGTGACCGTCGGCGACGGAACGATCCTCTACCCGGGTGTCAAGATTTACGAGGGGTGCGTGATCGGCAGCC
>ENA-OPVL01002287-OPVL01002287.1-human-gut-metagenome-genome-assembly--contig:-NODE-2287-length-10353-cov-2.072927_pt1 | contig 10353 bp, 7 predicted proteins | sample MGYA00241496_ERZ501984 | MGnify/ENA primary metagenome ERZ501984 (study PRJEB25962, sample SAMEA2042986) | human gut metagenome | biome: human gut; feature: human-associated habitat; material: faeces... | reverse complement strand
GGCGGTTCATGCTTTTCGTCCCGGGTTTTGGCAAAACCGCGAAAATTTACAAATATAATTGAAATAAAGGCTTTTCATGTGATAATATAAAAGATAAAGACAGCAGTTAGACTGTCGCATCAGATGAAACGACACAAGGAGTGCATATCATGGCATATTTGGGAAATCCTAAGAACACAATCGAGGTTCTGCAGAAATACAATTTCAATTTTCAAAAGAAATTTGGACAGAACTTCCTTATTGATACAGGCATTTTGGAGGAAATCATAGACTCGGCCGGCATCACAAAGGACGATATGATACTTGAGATAGGCCCGGGAATAGGTACGATGACACAGTATCTGTGTGAGTCGGCGCGCCAGGTAATAGCAGTCGAGATAGATACAAATCTGATACCTATACTTAAGGATACTCTGAGTGAATATGATAATGTAAAGGTCATAAATGATGATATATTAAAGGTAGACATAAATGCTCTGGCAGAAGAATATAATAATGGTAAGCCGATAAAGGTTGTTGCAAACCTGCCATATTACATAACGACACCTATTATTATGGGGCTGTTCGAGAGTCATGTGCCGATAGACAGCATTACAATTATGGTGCAGAAGGAGGTCGCAGACCGTATGCAGGCAGGTCCCGGCAAGAAGGATTACGGAGCTCTGTCACTTGCGGTGCAGTATTATTCGCACCCTGAGATAGTGGTAAATGTGCCACCAAGCTGTTTCATGCCACAGCCAAAGGTAGGAAGCTCTGTTATATCGCTCAAGCGATACGAAAAGCCGGTGGTTGACGTAGATGATGAAAAGCTGATGTTCAAAATCATCAGGGCATCTTTCAATCAGCGCAGGAAAACTCTTGCCAACGGGCTCAACAATTTCGGTGGTATGGGACTGACCAAGGAGCAGATACAGCAGAGCATAGAGGCTCTCGGAGTTCCTGTAAATGTGCGTGGTGAGGCTCTAAGCCTCGCACAGTTTGCGCAATTATCAAATATAATTGGTGCCGCAAAATAGAAAAAGCATGAATAAATCCATGCAGACAGGACATACTATCATCAGAACAATTCAGATGATGGAGGTAATGTCCTATGAAAAAACAACAAATTGCAGGAAACCTATTGAAAAACGCATCAAAATTGCAGCAGCGGCATGTCTCGTGGCCGGAGCCATAGGATTTGCAGCGGTATATTCAACACAGAAACCCGGGAAAGACGAGATACCAACAGAAATTTCACAGACTTCGTCTATAGTTGAGCCTACAGAGAAAAAGACACCACAGAAAACTACAGAAAAAGTAGACTCAGAGACAAAAATGGGACAGGAAGAATCAGCTGCAGGGCAGCAGGAAAATCAGCAGCCCACGGAAAAACAACTGCATTTTGTCCCAGAAAATGTGACAAACTGGCCTGTAAAGGGAGATGTGCTTTTGCCGTTTTCCATGGACAAGACGGTTTATTTCCCGACACTCGACCAGTATCAGTATAATCGTGGCATGGTAATACGTGCAAACGAAGGAGATGCGGTATGCTCAGTTACCGAGGGCAGGATTATAGACATATATGACAGCGCAGAGACAGGCTGTACAGTAGTGCAGGATTTAGGAGACGGCTATACGGCTACTTACGGACAGCTTGCAAATCTAACCTGCAGTGAAGGCGATGTGCTTGAGGCAGGAGAAACACTTGGAGCAGTTGGAAAGGTGACCAGATACTATACTGTTGAGGGAACCAATGTGTATTTTGCTATGGAACAGGATGGAAAACCGGTCAATCCTATGGACTATTTCGGAGATATATAGAGGTGAAAAGTGGAGTTTAACGAATACAATGAGAGTGTGAAAAACTGGACAAATGGCATTCTTGACAATTACAGAAAGGACGCCGAGCTCACAATCAGATATTGCCATGAGCTGATAGATTACGGAGAAAAGACAGCAGATTCAAAACTCTTGGGCTTCGGATACTATCATCTTGCCATGACACTTTATTGCCTGAATGACTACGATAACATTTTTGATATCGTGGTCAGGGCGATAGATCATCTGGAGAAGGCGCAGAGCTGGAGCATGCTGGCGCGCGCATGCAATATACTTGGTATCATCATGTCAAGCGGAGGCAATCAGCCGGTAGCATATGACTATTATCTGGATGGACTGACGTACTGCAAGAAGTATGGCCTGTTGGAAGAACAGGGCATTATAAATGTCAATTGCGGAGCTTTAAATATCAAAGTGGGCAGGTATAAGGAGGCCATGGATTATTTTCAAAAAGCCATGGAATACATAGCTTCCGCACCGGATGAACCTTCATATCACACCAGGATGATATCTCTTTATGAGAATATGATAAACTGCAAGGTACTGGAGAGTGACTTTACCGGAATAGATGAGATTCTTGAGATTGTGGAGAGGGAGCATCTGCCGTATGCAGATGCAATCGACAGGCTTGGAATGCTTATCAGCAGAACCTTTTACATGCATAAAAGCGGACAGATTGAAAAACGTGACGAGTGTATCAGGCGCATTGATGGTGTAATCACGCAGGATATGCTTTTTATGGATCTGATAGAGGATTTCTTTGTGTATCTCGAGGTGCTTTTCGAGAGTGAAAAGATTGATGAATTCTGGCATCTGATGGAGCTTATGGAGCCGATGATAAACAATCTTAAGGTCACAAGCATGCAGATGAGATTTTTAGGTCTTAAAATCAGATTTTACAGAAAGCACCATATGGGGGCAGAGTATCTGCAGGCGGCAGGGCTGTACTATGAGCTTTCCGAGCGCAAGGAGCTTGAGGCCAAGGCTATGATAAAAGAGGTCATAGAGCTTAGGGCGAATTTCGAGAAGGTAAATCGTGCCAAGAAAAAAATTGAGAAGGAGAATAAGCTTCTTGCGGCGCAGTCTGAGACAGATCCGCTTACAGGCATGGCAAACAGGCGAAAGCTTAATATACAGGCGGATGAGATGTTTTCGCATGCTCATAAATGTGGTCACAATTTTGCTATTGAGATACTGGATGTGGATTATTTCAAGGAGTACAATGATAATTACGGGCATCAGGAGGGGGACAGATGTCTGATTGCGATTGCGGACTGTATAAGCAAAGTTGCGGGAGTACATGGAGGTTTTTGTGCCAGATACGGCGGGGACGAGTTTGTAGTCATATACGAGAATATATCAAAGGAAGATGCTAAAGAATATGTGGAGGAGCTTCGCCGCAAGGTTATGGAGCTGACTTTGCCACACCGGTTTTCAAAGATGCTGCCTATTGTCACAATCACACAGGGCATGTATTGCGATGTACCAAAAGAAGAAAACAGAGTGTGGGATTTTTTACATGTGGCAGATGAGATACTATACAGCGTAAAGACAGACAACCGTGGCAGCTGCAGAGTGGTCGACAGAGCAGAGTTTATGCTTATGTCAGGCTATGGCACTACGATTCAGGGGCAGGCCTGATATCATATTGTCATGTCATAAGCACAGCGTTGATTATTGAGATGGACAAAGCAGATATGGATGAAAATTATACATATATTGTAAGGTGTGCTGACGGCACACTTTATACCGGTTGGACAAATGACCTGAAAAAGCGCATAAAAGCGCATAACTCCGGGAAAGGTGCCAAATATACAAAGACACGCAGACCTGTGGAGCTGGTCTATTTCGAGCACTTTGCCACGAAAGAGGAGGCAATGAGCAGGGAGTATCATATAAAACAGCTCAAGCGCGCACAAAAGCAGGCTCTGATAGATGAAATGAATAAAAATAACAAAAGTATTTTTACACAAAACGGATAGTCGAAAATAACTAAAATGACCAAACGCCAGTGTGAAAATACTTATTTTTTTTACATTTTTTGTGAAAAACTGCCAAAAAACACCTGACGTTTTTATTAATATATACAGAAAAGACAAAATCCTCTTGCGAAACTGCACGAAACTGTACTATAATAATTCTTGTGAAAACGTTACCGCAAACATTACCGAAAACAACCAAGGATGTTTGCAAAGACAATTTTAATATTAAATCTTTTAGGAGGGTTTAAAATGAAAAAGAAATTAGTGACAGTATTACTCGCTTCTTCAATGGTAGCAACAATGCTTGCCGGATGTGGATCAGGAAGCGGAGACGGAACAGAGAAAGGCTCATCTGCAAAGGGCGGCGATGGCTCAGTTTATATGTTAAACTTCAAGCCGGAGACAGATCAGGCATGGCAGGATCTTGCAGAGAAGTACACAGATGAGACAGGCGTACAGGTTACAGTAGTAACAGCAGCTGATGGACAGTACAAGACAACACTTAAGTCTGAGCTTGCTAAGAAGGAGGCTCCAACAATCTTCAATATCGGAAGCACAGCAGACTGCGCAGAGTATGACAAATACATATATGACTTAAAGGACAGCGAGATTTACAAGCACCTTACAGATAAGTCACTTGCACTTGAGTATAATGGCAAGATTGCATCAGTAGCTAACTGCTATGAGTGCTACGGAATCATCTACAACAAGGCAATTCTTGAGAAATACTGCAGCAACTACTCAGGAGCAGTTATCAAGTCAGTAGATGATATCAAGGATCTTGATACATTAGAGAAGGTTGCAACTGATATCAACGAGCATGTAGATGATATCAACAAAGCTTGTGACTTACATCTTACAGAGGCATTTGCTTCAGCAGGACTTGACAGCGGATCTAACTGGAGATTCACAGGACATCTCGCAGGTCTCGCACTCTACTATGAGTTCAAGGATGCAGGATGTGACCTCACAGCAGGACAGAAGGAAGTTACAGGTAAGTACATGGACAACTTCAAGAGAGTTTGGGATATGTACACAAATACATCAGCAGCAGACAAGGCTACACTTGATTCAGGAAGCTTAAATGCTGAGTCAGAGCTTGGTATGGAAGAGGCTGTATTCTACCAGAATGGTGACTGGGAGTACGCTAACTTCGCAGATGACAACGAGAACGGATACACAGTTAAGCAGTCAGACCTTTCAATGATGCCTATCTACTTCGGTGTAGATGACGAGAACGAGGGACTTGCAGTTGGTACAGAGAACCACTGGACAGTAAACGCTAAGGCAGATCAGAAGGATATTGATGCAACACTTGAATTCCTCAACTGGGTAATCACAAGTGATGACGGACGTGACGCAATCGTTAATAAAATGGGTCTTTCAGCTCCATTCGATACATTCACAGGTGACTATGAGTCAAAGAACGCTTTTGCTAATGTAGCATCAGAACTTGCAAAGGAAGGCAAGACATCAGTAGCATGGTCATTCAACGCAACACCTTCAGTAGATGACTGGAGAGCTGATTTCCTTGCTCCACTCACAGAGTACACAGAGCGTAATGGTTCATGGGATGACGTTGCAAAGGCATTCTCAGAGAAATGGGCTTATTACTGGGATCTTCAGAACGAGCAGTAAAATTCTCTAAAAGTTAGTAAAAAGTAGTAAAAGTGGGGTGAGTGGCAGTCACTCACCCCATATTTTTTTAAGAAAGGTATATTTGTTATGGAAAAGTCGATTAGAAAAAAATTTTGGATCTTCGCTTTACCGACAATGGCAGCATTTACAATAGGATTTATTGTACCGTTCGTATATGGTATCTTCCTTTCATTTTGTAAATTCTCCACTGTTACAGACTGGAAATGGGTGGGATTTAAAAATTACACAAGGATTTTTGTTGTAAACGGCAGTGTGGATACAACCTTTATTCATTCAATCTGGTACACAGCACTATTTACAGTAGTTTCGGTACTGATTATCAATATCGTATCATTTGCAATAGCAATGGCGCTTACAAAAGGAATCAGAGGAACAAATCTTTTCCGTACAGTATTCTTCCTTCCAAACCTGATCGGTGGAATCGTACTTTCATATGTATGGCTGATGATTTTTAACTCTATCCTGCAGAACTATTCAAAGACAATCGTAAGCTCAGAGTGGTCAGCATTCTGGGGACTTATCGCAGTAGTATGCTGGCAGCAGATTGGATATATGATGATTATCTACATCGCAGGTATTCAGAATATACCGGGTGAGCTTATTGAGGCAGCAAAGATTGATGGAGCCAACAGATGGCAGCTCTTAAAGAGCGTTATTCTTCCAATGCTTATGCCGACAATCACAATCTGTACATTCCTGACATTGACAAACGGCTTCAAGCTGTTCGACCAGAACTTAGCTCTTACAGGCGGTAATCCGGGAAAGATGTCAGAGCTGCTTGCCTTAAATATCTACAACACCATGTATGGAACAACAGGATGGCAGGGCGTAGGTCAGGCAAAGGCTGTTATATTCTTTATAATTGTTGCAATTATCGCACTTGCACAGAATAAGATTACTACAAGCAAGGAGGTACAGGACTAATGGCAAAACAGAAAAAAGCGCAGGAAGTCAGTGCCGTAAGACAGGCCAAGCACGGTTGGATAATCACATTATTATTCACTGTTTTATCAGTACTTTGGATTTCACCAATCTTTATGGTGTTACTCAATTCATTTAAGAGAAAAGCCTACATATTCAAGCATCCGTTTGGAATCAGCACAGTATCTATCACTGAGGGCTTTGAAGCCTTCAAGGATGGTATGTCAAGGCTTTTCTGTAGCACATTAAACTACAAGAATGGTCTCAGAATGACACATTTCTGGGACTGCTTTGGAAATTCACTTTTCATCACAGTCGGCTCAGTAGTACTTATTGTACTCTGCTGCTCAATGTGTGCATGGTACATAGTTCGTGTAAAGACTAAGGGCACAAAGCTTATGTATACACTTTGCCTTTTCTCTATGATTGTACCATTCCAGATGGTAATGTTTACATTATCAAAATTTGCAAATATGCTTCATTTATCAAATCCACTCGGTATCATCATTGTATATCTTGGCTTTGGAGCAGGACTTGCTGTGTTTATGTTTACAGGATTTGTAAAGAGTATCTCATTAGAGATCGAAGAGGCAGCTATGATTGATGGCTGTACACCATTACAGATGTATTTCAGGGTTGTATTTCCAATACTTCGTCCTACAGCGGTAACAGTAGCGATACTTGAGGCAATGTGGGTATGGAATGATTACCTTCTTCCATCACTGGTTTTAAACATCAACCAGTACAAAACCATACCAATTGCTATTCAGTACTTAAAGCAGAGCCACGGTATGATTGACTGGGGTGCAATGATGGCCATGCTCGTGCTTGCAATTCTGCCAATTGTTATCTTCTATATTGTATGTCAGAAGTACATTATAGAGGGTGTGCTCGCAGGAGCTGTAAAGGGTTAATATAGCTTACAAGAGGATATAGTTTATGTTATTTTAAGCCCCACACTTGTTAAGAAAACATGTGGGGCTTAAGCTAAATTAGCAGGTTTTGTAGTTGTGGATATATGATATAACGAGTGAAATAAATTATATCACATGGATATAATGTAAAAGGACGTATCGCTGTCCGGACGGGGAAAACAATGACAATTGTAGATATAGCAAAAGAATCGGGATACTCAGTAACAACTGTATCCCGAGTTTTAAATAACAGGCAGGATGTTTCTCCTGCAGCAAAAGAAACCATAATGAAAATAGTTGAGGCACACAACTTTGTGCCAAATACCAATGCAAAGAGGCTCAAGCAGACCATTTCCAGAAATATTTATCTGTTGGTAAAGGGTACCTCTAATATGCTGTTTGCAAACGTAGTCGAGGAAATCCAGTCGATAATAGACAGAACAGACTACTCTTTGAGCATCACATATCTGGATGAGGACAGTAATCTAAGCAGTGTGACAGACCGCATATGCAGGGAGCGAAAGCCGCTTGGCATCATATTCCTCGGAGGCAGCAGGGAGGATTTCTCGGAGGATACATCTTCGTTTAAGGTGCCGTGTGTTATCGTGACCACATCGGCAGAAAACTGGAGCATGGAGGAGCTGTCATCTGTTTCCATTGATGATGAGAAGGCAGGGGAAACAATCGTCGACTATCTCATCGAGCATGGACATACAAAGATAGCAGAGATTGGAGCCAATCTGGAGCTTTCACAGACAGCTCGTCTGCGACATAACGGATATCTCAACAGCTTAAAAAAGCATGGAATCACACCTGATGAGCGTTACTATGAGAGAGCGCGATTCTCATATGACAGCGCATATCGTGCGATGAAAAAGCTTTTGGAAAAGGATATAGAAATCACCGCAGTCTATGCGATTTCCGATGTCATGGCAATCGGTGCCTTAAGGGCAATACTTGATAAGGGACTCAGGGTGCCGGAAGATATATCTATCACAGGCTTTGATGGTTCGACACTTGCAGAGTACTACAATCCCAAGATTGTATCTATCAGACAGCCGCACAAGGATATGGCGGCACGCAGCGTGGAGCTTCTTTTTAACATGATAGATTTGCATAAAGGCTCATGTCATGAGATAATACCATTTGAGCTGACAGAGGGCGAGAGTGTTGCTAGAATTGATTAAAGACTATATAATATCAGCTTGTTACATTCCGGACATACAATAAACGAGGAGGAATCGCGCATGGAAGTGAATAATAAGATGAAGCACACCATAAAGGTCGCATGGGCCAAAGGGTTTTCACAGTTTTTAGCACTAGCAGGAGCAATCCTGCTAGTGTTTGTGCTATTTAAATTTGATGCAATAATGGCACAGATAGTGAGAATAATAAACATACTTATGCCAATCATCATGGGGATTGTGCTGGCGTATCTCATAAATCCGATGGTAGAGTTTTATGACAGAAAGCTAAGCAATTCGCTTGGCAAAGCCATAGAAAAGAAGTGTGGAAAGAGACCTTCTATGAGAGGGGTGTCAATACTTATAAGTCTGGCCATAATAATAGCCATTATTGTAGTGCTAATCATGATGGTGGTGCCACAACTTGTAAGCAATATCACAAATGCGGTCAGTCTTTTACCGGATCAGATACAGGACCTTGTGAAAAAAATCACGGAGCTTGCCAAAAACAATGACAGGGCAAAGGAAATAATCACTGAGCTATACAATAACGGCATAAGCTATTTTACTGAATGGGTAAAGGACAATATGCTCGGACAGGTTACCTTTGTGATAAACGGTATTATGGGAATCTTTGGCACAGCGGTAAACTGCCTTGTTGCATTCATCGTTGCCATCTATGTCCTGCTTAGCAAGGATACCTTCAAACGCCAGACTAAAAAACTCGTGAGCGCATTTCTGCCGGAGCGCCATATACAGGTGCTTTCAAGCATCTTAAAAGAGAGCGACAAGATATTCGGTGGTTTTATCAGTGGTAAAATCATTGATTCACTCATAATCGGAGCTATCTGTTTCGTGTGCTGCCTGATACTGCGCATGCCTTATGTGGCACTCATCAGCGTGATAGTCGGAGTGACCAATGTCATACCGTTCTTTGGACCGTACATCGGAGCCATACCAAGCACCATACTCATCATGCTCGACAGCCCGTCAAAGGGTGTGATATTTTTGCTGTTTATCATTATCTTACAGCAGGTGGACGGCAATATTATCGGACCAAAGATACTCGGTGAGTCCACAGGACTCTCACCTTTCTGGGTGGTATTTGCAATCTTCCTTGGAAATGGATTATTTGGAGTAGTGGGGCTGTTCATCGGAGTACCGACATGGGGTGTCGTGTACTACCTGATAAAGAGATATGTGAATTATCGTGTGAGGAAGAAAGAATAAACGTACTGTTAAAAAATAAGTTATAAATTTTGAAAATAGTACTTGAATACTGGAAAATATGTGTATATAATGTGTGAACGAGGCTTTGAAAAAGAGCTTGTTCACACATTTTTTTAATGGATTTTCTGCAGGGGTGAACCTGCTGGGAAAAGTTATTATGAATTTAATTTTTGGGGAGGGTATTTACACATGAAGACAGATATGACCAAAGGCAATCCAATGAAAATTATACTACTGTTCTCGATTCCTGTTCTGATGGGAAATCTGTTTCAGCAGTTCTATAATATGGTGGACACGATTATCGTGGGGCAGTATCTGGGCTCAAAGGCGCTTGCGGCGGTTGGCTCGACAGGCTGTATTATGTTTCTGGTGCTTGGCTGCAAATGGAATAGCACAGGGCTTTGGAGTTATGGCAAGCCATGCGTTTGGTGCGAAAAAAGAGAAGCTTTTGAAGCATTATGTGGCTTTAGCTATCATTCTTACTGTGATTGTTTCAGTGGTGCTCACGATTCCGACAGTGCTTGCGTCGAGGCAGCTTCTTATCTGGCTCAATACACCTGATGATATACTTGTCATGGCTGATGCGTACATAAAGGTCATTTTTGCGGGAATTTTCTGCACCATGTCCTACAATGTGGCTTCCCG
>ENA-OPVL01002285-OPVL01002285.1-human-gut-metagenome-genome-assembly--contig:-NODE-2285-length-10360-cov-2.703057_pt1 | contig 10360 bp, 7 predicted proteins | sample MGYA00241496_ERZ501984 | MGnify/ENA primary metagenome ERZ501984 (study PRJEB25962, sample SAMEA2042986) | human gut metagenome | biome: human gut; feature: human-associated habitat; material: faeces... | reverse complement strand
ACAGGGTGAGAGACAGTTCGCAAGAGATAACAAGTCCCTTGGACAGTTCAGACTTGATGGAATTCCTCCAGCAAGAAGAGGTGTTCCACAGATTGAGGTTACATTTGATATTGATGCAAACGGTATTGTTAATGTATCAGCTAAAGACCTTGGAACAGGCAAGGAACAGCACATTACAATTACAGCCGGATCAAATATGTCAGATGAAGATATTGATAAGGCAGTTAAGGAAGCAGCTGAATATGAAGCAGCTGATAAGAAACGTAAGGAAGCAATTGATGCAAAAAATGACGCTGAAGCTATCATTACTCAGACAGAACAGGCAATGAGCGAAGCCGGTGATAAGTTAGCAGAAGGTGATAAGCAGGCAGTTCAGGCTGACATCGATGCATTAAAGGCCACAGTTTCTGCAATTGGTGCTAATGAACCTACAGAGGCTCAGGTTGAGGAATTAAAGGCTGGAAAAGAGAAATTAATGAACTCAGCACAGCAGTTATTCCAGAAGATGTACGAACAGGCACAGGGTGCTGCAGGAGCACAGGGTGCAGGTCCTGACATGAATGCAGGTGGAGCCGCACCACATGATGACGATGTGGTTGATGGAGACTTCACAGAAGTATAAATTAAAAATATAATGGGGTGATGCCCCTTATTACCGGAGAATCCCGCCCGTTTCAAACGGACGGGTTTTCCCACGAAATAAGATACGCTATTTTTTAACGATGGAAGGTATATTATTATGGCAGATAAGAGAGATTATTATGAGGTGTTAGGCGTTGACAAGAACGCTGATGCAGCCACAATAAAAAAAGCATATAGAACTCTGGCAAAAAAGTATCACCCTGATGCAAATCCGGGAAATGAAGAGGCAGCTGCAAAGTTCAAGGAAGCATCAGAAGCATATGCGGTGTTATCTGATGATGAAAAGAGAAAGCAGTACGACCAGTTTGGTCATGCGGCTTTTGATGGCAGTGGCGGAGCAGGTGGCTTTGACTTTAACAATATGGATTTCGGTGATATTTTCGGTGGATTCGGTGATATCTTTGGTGATATTTTCGGAGGTGGAAGCCGTGGACGTTCAAGAAGCAATAACGGTCCAATGCGTGGAGCCGATGTGAGATGTGGTATCCGAATTACTTTTGAAGAGGCTGTATTTGGATGCAAGAAGGAAGTTACAATTAATTACAAGGAAATATGTAAAACCTGTAACGGAACAGGTGCAAAGCCTGGAACTTCTCCTGAAAAGTGTCCTAAATGTAATGGTCAGGGTCAGTATGTTTCACGTCAGCAGACTATGTTTGGTATGATGCAAAGTACTCAGGTATGTCCTGATTGTCGCGGAACAGGTAAAATTATCAAGGAAAAATGTCCTGATTGCTATGGCAATGGATATAAACAGACGAAGAAGAAAGTTACTATTGATATTCCTGCAGGTATTGATGATATGCAGAGAATCCGTAAAACAGGTGAAGGGGAACCGGGTACAAACGGTGGCCCAAGAGGTGATTTGTTAGTTGATGTTCGTGTATCTCCAAGTGCAAACTTTGAGCGTGATGGTATGAATTTGTATAACAATACCCGTATATCATATGCACAGGCAGCATTAGGTGGAGATATTCGTGTCAAAACCATAGATGGTGATGTTAAATTTAACATTAAGCCGGGTACACAAACAGGAACACGTATCAGACTTAAGGGAAAGGGCGTTTGCAATGTACACAATCAGAATACAAAGGGAGACCAGTATTCAACTCTTGTGGTTGACGTTCCTACTCACTTAAATTCAGAACAAAAAGAGCTTCTTAAGAAATTTGATGAAATCTCAGGCAATACACTTCATGAGTTTGACGATGCAAAACCGGGAGGAACTGAGAAGAAGAGAAAGAAGAAATTCTTTTAAAAATAGAGAAATTCAAATTTGCTGAAAATTAAATCTGAAAGAATAGAGGCAGTTAGAATGAACAATTTGTTTAAACTAACTGCCTTTATTTTATTTAAAAATGTATATTATTTAAAGTCATATTTTGTTTATCGCTTGTTAAGTGGTACATATGCCGTAGGTTTTGCCACGTTCTTGTAAGCCGGACGGATAATCTTTCCGGCATTAATGATTTCTTCAATACGGTGTGCACTCCAACCTGCCATTCTGGCGGCGGCAAACATTGGGGTATATAATTCATCAGGTAAACCTAACATCGAATATACAAATCCACTGTAGAAATCTACGTTGGCACTAACACTTTTCTTTCTGTTGTGAGCCTTTGAAATAACCTCAGGGGCAAGACGTTCAACATTTTCATAAAGATGATACTCGTCCATAAGATTCTTTTCTTCGGCAAGTTTTTTTGTGAAACTCTTCAAAAGTTTGGCTCTTGGGTCTGATATGGCATAAACAGCATGACCAATACCATATATTAATCCTGACTGGTCAAAGAGACGTTTATCTAAGATACCCTTAAGATAATTTTTAACCTCATCATCGTCGTTCCAGTCATTAACAGTTTCTTTCATGTTATCAAACATTTTCTTAACCTTAACATTAGCACCACCGTGTCTTGGACCCTTTAAGGAACAAAGAGAGGCGGCAATTGCTGAGTATGTATCTGTTCCTGATGAAGATACAACATGGTTAGTAAAGGTTGAGTTATTACCACCGCCATGTTCTGCATGAAGAACAAGTGCCAAATCCAAAATTTTAGCTTCCAAATTGGTATAGGAGCTGTCGGGTCTTAAAAGTCTTAAGATATTTTCAGCTGTTGATAGCTTAGGGTCAGGATTTATAATGTGAAGATTATCATGATAGTGATAATGCCTCATTGACTGATATCCATATACTGAAATAAGAGGAACTCTTGCTATAAGACTTAAACTCTGACGTAAAACGTTTGGAATGGAAGTATCATCAGGGTTATCGTCCCATGAATACAGGGACAATACACATCGTGCCAAAAGATTCATCATATCCTTGCTTGTAGCCTTCATAACAATGTCTCTTACAAAGGATGAAGGAAGATTACAAAATGAAGCAAGAACATTATTGAAATTTTCAAGGCGTTTTGCATTAGGTAGTTCGCCAAATAATAACAGGTAAGTTACTTCCTCAAATCCGAATCTGTCCTCAGCAATAAATCCATTAACAATATCTTCTATATTCATTCCACGGTAGAACAGCTGTCCCTCGCATGGAACCGTAACACCGTCAACCACCTCAAATGAATGAACATCACCTATTTCAGTAAGACCGGTAAGAACACCTTTTCCACCTTTTTCACGTAAACCTCTTTTAACGTTATATACATCATAGAGACTTGGATCTATGCAGGAATTGTTTACGCAACGGTCAGCGTACCTTTCAATTTGTGCCGTAAGCTTATCTTCAGTCTCAAATGAATTTTCATTTAATAGCAATATATTTTCCCTCCTTTTTTTAAAATTAAAATTAAGTAATTGTCATAAAAAAACACAATATGACAATCTATTTTAACATAAAAATAGAATAAACTCAACTTAAGGAAAAACAATAAGACACTTCCTCAATACCGGGTTTTGTGATACAATAAACCCAAATGGCTAATAGCATATTTATTATATTTACCACAGAGGTTTGATATGGACATATTTGATTATGCAAGAAATATAAATAGTGAAAAAGAGTCACCCTTAGCCAGCAGGCTGCGTCCGAAAACACTAGAGCAGGTTGTAGGACAGGAGCATATTATAGGCGAGGGAAAACTTCTATATAGAGCAATAAAGGCAGATAAAATCAGTTCGGTTATTTTTTATGGCCCTCCGGGAACAGGGAAAACAACTCTTGCCAAGGTTATTGCTAATACTACCAGTGCTGAATTTAAACAGTTAAATGCTACAGTGGCAGGAAAAAAGGACATGGAAGAGGTAGTGGAAACTGCCAAACAGAACATGGCAATGAGTGGCAAAAAGACTATTTTGTTTATAGATGAGATTCATAGATTTAACAAGGGACAGCAGGACTATCTTTTACCTTTCGTGGAGGATGGAACAATAATCCTTATAGGAGCTACTACTGAAAATCCTTATTTTGAGGTAAATTCAGCTTTAATATCCCGTTCAATTATATTTGAATTAAAACCTTTGTCCACGGAAAATATTGAAAAGTTAATATATAGAGCCGTTGAAGATAAAGAAAATGGAATGGGAATTTACAACGGAGTTATTGATAAAGATGCAGCACGGTTTTTGGCGGAAATATCTAACGGTGATGCAAGAACAGCACTAAATGCAGTTGAATTAGGTATCCTTACCACTGATAAAAGCCAAGATGGAAAGATACATATAACACTAGATGTGGCAGAGCAGTGTATACAAAAAAGAGCATTAAGATATGACAAGTCAGGGGACAACCATTATGATACAATATCTGCATTTATAAAAAGCATGCGTGGCTCAGACCCGGATGCGGCAGTGTATTATTTAGCCAGAATGCTGTATGCAGGAGAAAGCGTTGACTTCATAGCGAGAAGAATAATGATTTGTGCAGCAGAGGATGTGGGAATGGCAAATCCACAGGCATTAGTTGTAGCCACGGCGGCAGCACAGTCGGTACATCAGGTGGGAATGCCGGAGGCACAGATTATTTTGTCAGAAGCGGTAATATATGTTGCTTCTTCACCGAAGAGCAATTCAGCCTACAATGCCATATTTAAGGCAATGGATACAGTGAAAAATACAGTAACCAGTAAGGTGCCGGTGCATTTAATGGACGCACATTATAAAGGTTCAGCGGCACTGGGACATGGTATAGGATATAAATATGCACACGATTATCCTAACCATTATGTTAATCAGCAGTATCTTCCGGATGAACTGGTAGGTTCAAAGTTTTACAATCCGGGAGATTTAGGATATGAAGCAGAAGTTAAAGAATATTTTAAAAAGATAAGAGGTATTGATTAATTGAAGGCATTAATAGATAAACTGGCATCAGGAAATGCGGTGTATGAAACACCGGATGCGGAAATATCTGAAAATAGAATAGCAGTGGAATTAGAGCAGGGGGAAAGCACATACGGAGAGATTGCCATTAATGGTAAGCACGGAATGAGCGTTAAAGGTATTGTTTTTTCCACTGACAATCACATTGAATTTGAGAACAACCAGTTTAATGGGATTAACAATAAGGTTAAATATGTTGTATCCTCTAAAAATATGTATGAGGGACAGGTAATAAGCGGAACCATTAGTGTAATAACCACTGCTGGGGACTATGCCATTCCTTTTGGCATAACAGTGAAAAAGCAGGTTATAACATCTTCCATAGGTGAAATCACAGCTCTTACGGACTTTGTGAAACTTGTAAGAGTGAGCTATGATGAGGCACTTTTGCTGTTTTTATCAAAGGAATTTAAAACATATTTCCTTAAAAAAGATGACCATGCCCTTACTTTGTATAATCAGGTAATGAGAAATACTAACAGAAACATTGCTCTTGAGGAATTTTTAGTAGGAATGAAACTAAAGGACAAAGTGAAAATAAGTATTTCTAATACCATAAAAGAGTATACGGATATAAAAGAAAACTATGGCGATGTGTTAAATATTTCAAGAAGCGGCTGGGGCTACGTGGACATAGACGTGGAAGTTCAGGGAGACTTCTTCTATGGCTGTAAGGACAAAATTTCCGGAGATGAATTTAACGGAAAAATTGCTGAATATCAGTATCTCATTAATGCAGGAAGACTTCACGGAGGAAGTAATTGCGGAAGAATTATTTTAAGAAGCTCTAACGAAAAACTGGTGTATGATGTGGTTATTGTAAATCAGAAAGACAGTATTGATGAGTACCTTAAAAACAAAAAAAGTACCATCAATATGGTAAAAAACTATCTGGATTTCCGTACCGGGGTTATAGATGGTAAAAAATGGAAAAGTAATCTTTTAAATCTTGCTGAGGAAAGATTAATAGCTAATAAAAATGACATTGTTGGAGTTTTGGCAAAGGCTCAGGTGGGAATAACTAATAATGATGACGAAATGGCATTAGAATATTTAAACAGGGCATCTAATCTTGTTTCCATTAAAGATGAAAAGTCTGTAATTTATTATTGCTATTATTTATATTTAAAATCTATATATAAAAATGATGCTTCCTACACATATGAAGTTAAGGAAGAAATAAAAGGTTATTTTGAAGGCGGATACGACAAATGGCAGCTTTTATGGATGCTGTTTTACATGGATGACAGGTATGATGAAAATCCAAGCCTTAAATATACATTAGTAAAGAGAATGTTTAATAACGGCTGTCACAGCCCTATTATGTATTATGAGGCAGCAAAGGTTATTAATGAGCAGCCGGAACTTTTTAGAATGCTTAACAAATTTGAAATCCAGATTTTAAATTTTGCCGGCAAGCATCATATGGTTGGAATAGAGTTGGCAAAACAGGCAGCAGATATTATTGGCAGGGAAAGGGAATTTAACGAAAACTACATTAATATCTTAAGCAGGTTATATGAGGAAACTGAAAGTACAGATGTACTTTACTGTATTTGTGGTGCAATTATTAATGGAAACAGAGCTAACAAGGAATACTCTAAGTGGATAAGTGAAGGTGTAAAAAAAGAATTAAAAATCACTAATCTTTACGAGTATTATATATACACAATAGATGTGGATAATTACAATATGCTGGAAAAATCAGCATATAAGTATTTTTCATATGGCACTGATACTTTAATGTATAACAGAGATTATTTTTACGCAAATCTTGTAACTAATTTCAGTGACACAGATGAAATTTATACTAAATGCTACAATGATTTGGAAAAATATGTAACAGAAGAGCTTATGAAGGGCAATAACAACCGTCATTTAAGAGTTATATACAACAGAATTTTAAATGATGATTTTATTGTGGGAAACTTAGGTGATAATATGGCTAAGGTTCTCCATACTTATTGTATCAGGGTTAATAACAGGAAAATAAAGCATGTTATTGTAAATCATAAAGAAATAAAAGATTTCCAGACAGTGTCCTTTATAGACGGAATGGCGTATGTTCAGTTATATACAGATAATCCGGTTATTGTATTTATGGACAAAAGGGGAAGAATTATTTCAGATGTGGAATATGAAATCTCAAAAATGGAAATAACGGCACCGGTTTCAAAGGTGGGAAGCAATCTTTTAACAGAATTATGTGACATTGAAAAAATCATGAGAAATCCTGCAGACAATCCGGGAAAGCTTATTGAATTAAAGGCAATGGTGGGTGCACCGGGACTTACTGAGGAATTTAGGCAAAGACTGATTGAGTTTATTGTGGATTATTATTATAAGGGCTACGATAAAGGAGATTTGGATATTTATCTTCTTCAAATTGATATGGCTTCACTGGATGTTAAATCACGAAATAAAGTAATGGAAGTTATGATTGAAAAGAACTTTATGGAAATGATTTATCCGTATATGGCAAAGTATGGTTATAAGGGAATAAGCAATTCCCTGTTAGAAAAGGTATGCATAGAGTTAGTGGCAAATCCTGAATGTGACCCAAATGACTATGTGGAAGAAATGTGTGCCAGTGCATTTAGAAACGGATGCAGGGATGAGGGAGTATTAAGGTTCCTTGGAAAATACTATGAGGCAGGAAGTCTTGAACTTTACCAGTTGTACCTTGCCATTAAAGCAAAAGGCATAAAGGATAATACAATAGCTGAACGTCTCTTGGTGCAGTATATTTTTGAAGGAAATACAGAAAACAAAATATATGATATTTATATGTCTTATTTAGAAGAAGCAACATCTACAGTTATAAGAAAGGCATTTTACACATATGTGACATACAACTACTTTATTAAGAAGGTGCAATGTCCGGATGTGGTGTGGGAAATTCTTGAGCAGGAATATGACAACGGATTAAACACACCGGTTATATGTAGTATTGCTTTTGTGGAGGCTATGTCTAAAAAAACAAGCCTCACTGAAAGACAGATTAAGATTCTTCAGTCACTAATAGAAACATTGGCAAAGAATAATATTAATTTTGAGTTTTATAAGAAGTTTAATAAGTGGTTTAAGATACCATTTAATCTTGTGGACAAAACCATAATTGATTTTAGAACAAATCCAAAACACAGGGTAGATATTACCTATAGCATAAAGACTCCTGAGGGACGTACAAAGAAAGTTACGGAAGAAATGGGAAGCATTTATCAGGGAATATTTACTAAGGAAATAATTATGTTTTATGGTGAAGAAATTGACTACAGCATTAAGGAGTATTCAGATGAAGACCCTGATGGAAAGGTAGTGGATAATTATTCCGTAAGAATAACAGAAAAAAATATTTACAACGATGAGTCACGTTTTGGAATGATAAATGGAATGATGATTTGCAGGGCTTTAGGAAGAGAGGATGCGGCAAGGGAGATAATGCAGTCATATGCTCTTTGTAAGGAAGCAGGCAAAGAAATCTTTAAGCTTTTATAAATTACATCGGAAATTAAGCTGGTACTAGGAGGACAAGGCTTTGGGAAAAGGAATGATTTTAGGAATAGATTTTTCTATGGACTATGCACAGATAGCATATTTGGATAATGATGGAAATCCCCAGTCCGTAAGTGTGGGAACAGAGGATAATTATATGATTCCCGCCGTTGTATGCTACAACAGTGAATTGAATGAATGGTCAGCAGGCGATGAGGCAGTTAATAAAGGAAGACTTGAAAAAAGCGAAGTTTACAAAAATCTTCCGGAAATATTCAACGAAGACAGTGAAAATGATGCTGATGAGGCAAAAAAAGCAGTTTCCACATTTATGTCATATCTAATTAAATTAGCGGTTAATTACAGCAACGGACGTTTAATAAAAAATATTCTTGTAACTGTAAATCAGGTAAATCCTCAGGTTATAAAGGGACTGCTGGAGGTATTTACTGAGTTGGGATACAATGAAAAAGACATAAAGGTAATAAGTCACTCAGAAAGCTTTGTATACTATGTTTTAAATCAGAATAAGGATATATGGATAAATAATGTTTTGTTTTTGCAGCTGGATAAACATGAGTTTTCATGTAGAAGATTAAATGTTATAAAAGGAAGACAGCCTCATGTGGCAGATGTAAGAATGACGGATTTAAGCAATTTATTCACTATGGATTTAGTTACAAGAGAGCCTCTTGGAGCTGATGAAATGCTTTCTGAATTTTTGGAGGAACAGCTTAAAAAACATGTTGTGTCAGGAGTTTTTCTTTCAGGAGAAGGATTTTATGTAGACGGATGGCAGAAAACCTTATCTGTTTTGTGCAGAAACAGAAGGGTTTTTAAAGGTAGTAACCTTATAGTAAAAGGGGCAGCCTATGGCGCAAGAGAATTTTTCTATGTACCGGTTCTTGATAAATATCTTATTTCCTGTAAGGGACGTACGAGAGTTAAAATTGTTATGGCTGTTAAATATAAGGAACATGATAGTTACATTACCCTTTCAAACATTGGAGAGTATTGGCACCAGGCAAAATCAAAGGCTGAGTGTATAATGGAAAAACCTACGGAGGCTTCCTTTGAAATTCAGGACATTATGAATCATGCCAATGAAAGTTTCAAAATTGATTTAAAGGATTTTCCTAAGAGACCGCCAAATACCACAAGACTTGAAATAAATTTCAGATATCTTTCTGAAAATTCCTTTGAAATAGAAATAAAGGATTTAGGATTTGGAGAATTCTTTAAATCCTCAGGAATGTCAGTTAAAAAAGAAATTACTTTATAGAACTTTTAAGAGGAGACGTCATGAATTATATTACTTTGTGTACGATACATACAGAGAAACCATACTATATTAAGGAAGTCAACAAAAACATATATTCAATTGAGGAGTTAAGTTATTATTTGTACAATTATCTGTATTTAATAGATGATACCTTTTTCAGTGATACATTAATTGATTATATTGAAAATGAACTAAAGCAGACAACCATTGCTTCCGGGTTAAAGCAGATAATAGCAAAGAAAGGCGAACTGGGAGAAAAAATTGCCTTTGTTATTAAAAATTCCGGATATTATTCTGAAAGAGAAGCAGAAAAACTGGAAAATCATTTAGTTGCCCTTTGTTCAAAAACAACAGCTGAACGAATAAAGGCGAAGGCGGACATACTTATGGATACAGACAAATATAACATGGCAATTAACTACTATAACAGTATTCTTAACAAGGCTATAAACACAGAACTTCCGGAAAGATTTTACGGAGATGTTTACAACAATTTAGGTGTAGCATATGCAAGATTGTTTGAATATGAACATGGAGCAGCAGCCTTTAGATGTGCATACAGGTTAAATAAGTCCAACGAGTCCTTAGAGTCTTTATGTATAGATTAACAGA
>ENA-OPVL01002281-OPVL01002281.1-human-gut-metagenome-genome-assembly--contig:-NODE-2281-length-10371-cov-1.452210_pt1 | contig 10371 bp, 9 predicted proteins | sample MGYA00241496_ERZ501984 | MGnify/ENA primary metagenome ERZ501984 (study PRJEB25962, sample SAMEA2042986) | human gut metagenome | biome: human gut; feature: human-associated habitat; material: faeces... | reverse complement strand
TTCCTGTTCTGCGCGCTCGCTGCCATCAGCCAGTCCAACGCCAAGCGCGTCCTCGCGTACTCGACGATCTCCAACCTCGGCCTGATCGCCGCCTGCGCGGGCGTCGGCACCGACGGAGCCGTCTGGGCAGCGATCTTCCTCGTGATCTTCCACGCAGTCGCGAAGTCCCTGCTCTTCCTGTGCGTCGGCACCGCCGAGCACCACATCGGCAGCAGGAACATCGAGGACATGGACGACCTGTTCGAGCGCATGCCGCGTCTTGCCCGCCTGATGTCGATCGGCATCATGGGCATGTTCGTCGCGCCGTTCGGCATGCTCGTCTCCAAGTGGGCGGCACTCGAGGCGTTTGCGCAGTCCGAAAACGTCATCCTCATCCTCCTGCTGGTCTTTGGCTCCGCTGCGACCTTCATGTTCTGGGCCAAGTGGCTCGGCAAGATCCTCGCCATCGCCAATAGCGGCGAGGAGGACGTCGAGCTGACGGTCAGTACTTCGGAATGGGTGTCGCTCGGCCTCATGACCGTGCTGACGGTCGGCTGCTGCGTCGGTTTCCCGCTCATTTCGCAGGCCGTTGTCGTCCCGTACCTTTCCGGCGTCTTCAACAACGTCTCTGCCGCCATCTCGAGCAGCGACCTGTGGATCATGGCGGTTATCGCCATCGTCATCGCGGTCGTGTTCCTCGGGTTCACCGGCGCTACCAAGAAGAAGGTCGTCCCCGTCTACATGGCCGGTATCGGCACCGACTTCAAGGACCGCAAGTTCCTTAACTCCTTCGGCGGCGAGCTCGAGGCTACGCAGCGCAACTGGTACATGACAGAGTTCTTCGACGAGAAGAAGATGAGCTTCGTCGGTATCGTCGTCACGCTCGTGCTGCTCGCCGGATCGTTCGGCTTCGCCGCGCAGACCGTCTCTGCCCAGGAAAACGTCTTGAACGACATCAACGCCGAGCGTGCGTCCTACGAGCAGAGCATCTGGGCGCAAGGCGGCGCCGACTTCCCGCTCTACATGCAGTACTACCAGTACTACCAGAGCTATTACGAGCAGAACAAGTCCACGCTGCAGCAACAGATGAACGTCTACAGCATGGACGAGTTCATGAACATGCTCTACATGCAGATGTACTCGCAGCAGATGTCCAACTCCTCCAGCTCCTCGAGCTCCACGGGCGGTTCGGATTCTGCGGGAGGCTCGTCTGCCTTGTCTGATGGAGCAACTTCTACTCAGGGAGGGGGGATGTAACCATGGAACTCTTTGGATACTCTATCTGGAGCTTCGTCGGCATGGCCGCCTTCCTCGTGGTGGGCCCCATCGTCGGCTGCCTGCTCGCCGGTCTCGACCGCAAACTCTCTGCAGGCATGCAGGGCCGCGTCGGTCCGCGCATCCGCCAGCCCTGGTGGGATTTCCGCAAGCTGTGGGGCAAGGAAGACGCCACGGTCAACGGCGCGCAGGACCTGTACGTGTGGCTGTACCTCATCTTCATCGTGCTCGCCGGCATGGCGTTTTTCGCCGGGGCCAACTTCCTGCTGTGCGTTTTCATCCAGACGCTCGGCGCGCTGTTCTTGATCCTTGCGGGCTACGCGTCCCGCTCCCCGTATGCAGAGCTCGGCGCGCAGCGTGAGATCGTGCAGGTCATGTCCTACGAGCCGATGGTCCTGCTCGTCGCGATCGGCATGTTCATGGCGACGGGCACCTTCGAGGTGAACAGCGTCCTCACCGCTGACGTTCCGATGATCCGCTGGCTGCCGCTCATCTTTGCCGGGCTGCTGTACGTGCTCACGATCAAGCTGCGCAAGTCGCCGTTCGACATCTCGATGGCGCAGCATGCGCATCAAGAGATCGTCCGCGGTATCGTGACCGAGTTCTCGGGCAAGACGCTTGCCCTAGTCGAGCTCTCGCACTGGTACGAGACGGTCATGTTCCTCGGCTGGATCGGCATGTTCTTCCTGTGGGCGAACCCCGTCTCCATTCTGGTCGCCGTCGTCATCGTGCTTCTGGTGTACTTCCTGGAGATCTGGATCGACAACAACTTCGCGCGTGTCAAATGGCAGGCCATGCTCAAGTCCGCCTGGTGGGTCGCCCTGATCCTCGGCGGCATCAACATCGTCTATCTCATCTTCGTCTAAGGAGGTGCCGTAATGTCCTATGTAAGCAAATCCCCTTGGGTCATCCACTACGATGGCTCGAGCTGCAACGGGTGCGATATCGAAGTCCTCGCGGCACTGACGCCCCTCTACGATGCCGAGCGCTTCGGCGTCGTCAACACGGGTAACCCCAAGCACGCCGACATCTTCATCGTCACGGGCGGCGTCAACGCCCAAAACGCGCCCATCATCAAGCAGATCTACGACCAGATGCTCGAGCCCAAGATCGTCGTCGCGTGCGGCGCGTGCGCATGTGGGGGCGGCGTCTACCAGAGCTGCTACAACGTCATGCACGAGGGAACGCGTGCCGTGATCCCCGTGGACGCCTACGTCCCGGGATGCGCCGTCAAACCCGAGTCGATCATCGACGCCGTCGTCGCTGGCATCGACCTGCTCGAGGAGAAGGCCAAGAAAATGAAGAAGAACCCGGCGGATAAAGAACGCACCGACGCCGATGCCGGCCATGGCGCGCACGCGTCGGTGGCAAACGTCGACGACGTGCCGGGCGCCGGCTCGGCAGACGTGCGCTAGGGAGGTGCCATGATCCGTTTCGAGAAACCTACGTTTACCAACGTCGACCTGGCGGATGTCACCAAGATCGTCGCCGACTACAAGAGCCGCGGCTACGGCTTCGTCCAGCTGTGCGCGAGCACGCTCGAGGCCTCCTGCGACCTTTTGTACGCCTTCACCGACCCCGAGGCCGCCGAGCCCGGCATGATCGGCATCATCGCCAACGTGCCTGACGGCGTGCGCGTGCCCTCCATCACCGAGTGGTACCCGGCTGCCTTCGTGTTCGAGAACGAGACGCACGACCTGTTCGGCATCGACTTCGACGGCATCAACATCGACTTTGGCGGCAACTTCTACACGCTTTCCATGGACTATCCCATGAACCCGCGCGCCGCCATGCAAAAAGAAGCCCAGCACGAGGAGAAGGAGGCGCAAGATGAGTAAGCGCACCGTCGTGCCCTTTGGCCCGCAGCATCCCGTGCTGCCGGAGCCCATCCACCTCGACCTCGTGCTCGAGGACGAAAAGGTCGTCAACGCCATCCCGCGCATCGGCTACATCCACCGCGGCCTCGAGAAGCTCGTCGAGAAGCGCGACTACACGCAGTTCGTCTACGTGGCGGAGCGCATCTGCGGCATCTGCTCGTTCGGGCACTCGCTGGGCTACTCGCAGTGCGTCGAGCAGCTCATGGGCGTCGAGGTCACCGACCGCGCCGAGTACCTGCGCGTCATCTTCCACGAGCTCTCCCGTATGCACAGCCACATGCTGTGGCTCGGCCTGCTCGCGGACGGCTTTGGCTTCGAGGCACTGTTCATGCACTGCTGGAGGCTGCGCGAGCAGATCCTCGACATCTTCGAGGAGTGCACAGGCGGGCGCGTCATTTTCTCCGCCTGCGACGTCGGCGGCTTCAGGCAGGAGGTCTCCAACGAGACGCTGCGCGGCATCGTCGTCGTGCTCGACCGCATGCGCGACGAGTACCGCACGCTGTACAAGACCCTGCTCGAGGACTCCTCCGTCAAAAACCGCATGGTCGGTGTGGGCTACCTTTCCAAGGAGCAGGCAATCGAGTACTCCATGGTCGGCCCCTTCGGCCGCGCCTCGGGACTCGAGATCGACGAGCGCCTGAGGGGCCTCGGCGCCTACGGTGAGCTCGCCGCCTTCGAGCCCATCGTCTCCACGCAGGGCGATTGCTACGCCCGCTGCGACGTGCGCGCGCAGGAGGTCCTGCAGTCGATGGACATCATCAAGGAGCTCGTCGACAAGATCCCGGACGGCGAGGTCATGGTCCCGGTCAAGGGCAACCCCAAAGATGGCGCGATGGCGATGACCACGGTCGAGCAGCCGCGTGGCCAGGCGTTCTACTACGCCAAGGGCAACGGCAGCAAGTTCCTGCAGCGCATGCGCATCCGCACCCCAACGAGCCAGAACCTCGCCGGCCTGGTGGCCGCGCTGTCCGGTTGCGATTTTGCCGATGTGCCGATGGTCGTGCTGACCATCGACCCGTGCATCAGCTGTACAGAGAGGTAGGGGAGATGGGCGTATTCAAACTTGGCGGCATGACGCTTAAGAGCCTGTTCAAGAAGGCCCCGACGCGCCGGTACCCCTACGAGAAGCGCGAGGACTTCGCGCGTGCGCGTGGTCGCATCGACATGATCGACATCCACGACTGCATCTTCTGCGGCATGTGCGAGCGCAAGTGCCCGGCCGACTCCATCCAGGTGGACCGTGCCAACTCCAAATGGACGTACTGGCCGTACAAGTGCGTGGCGTGCGATTCGTGCGTGCGCGCGTGTCCGGTCAACGACATCGAGATGCTCCAGGACCGCGCTCCCATCGCAACCGACATCTCGGTTCCGGTCGTCTACGAGCTCACGGCAGAGGAAAAGGCCGAAAAGAAGCGCAAGGAAGAGGAAAAGAAGGCTAAAATTCTTGCAGCCAAGAAGGCAAAGCAAGAACGCGAAGCCGCGGAGAAGGCCGCTCAGGCACAGGCCGAGACCGCGTCTGACAAGACTTCCGATTCTGCGAGTGAGTGATTAGCAAACATTGAAGGCATTCGAAGAACAGACCGTTCCAGAGGAAGAGATACTCGACAAGGTATTCACGGCCCCGAACATCATCACCTTCATCAGGCTGCTGATGCTCCCGGTGTTCCTCTGGCTGCTCTTCGGTGCCCGCCAGGAGGTCGCGGCGGTCGTCGTGTACGCGGTCGCCGCCTCGACGGATTGGGTCGACGGGCAGGTCGCGCGCCGCACCCACCAGGTCTCCAAACTCGGCAAACTCCTCGATCCGACGGTCGACAGGCTGCTCATCGCCGTGGGCGTCATCGCCATCTGCATCCTGGGGCGCCTGCCCCTGTGGGTGCTCGTCTATCTCATCGGGCGCGACTGCATCTTGCTCGGCGGTGGCAAGTACATGCTCTCGACGGTCGGCAAAGTGCCTTCGGTCGTTTGGCTCGGAAAGTTCGCGACCGCGTTTCTCATGTTCGGGTTTGCCTTCCTGCTGCTGGGCGCGCCTGCTGTCCCCGGCCTTGGCATCACTGGCGCCCCCGCATGGCTTCCCGGTTTCGGCCCAGAGCCTTCCTACCTCGGCATCTGGCTCGTGTACGCAGGCCTTGTCTGCTCGGTCACGGTGTTCGTGTACTACCTCGTGCGTGCGTACCAGATGATCTCCGCATGGAGGAGTGACCGCGCGTAACGTTGCAGCCTCGTGACACTTTGCGCGAAACTGCAATTCGGCGTATGTGCCTGCCCGTTTGGTGGTATTTTCCAATGCTACATGTACAGGCTGCTACGGGAGAAGAAAGCACGCGTTGGCAAAGCTCACTAACATAAACAATCCGCTCGGCCCCCATTCTGGGACACCCCAGAAGAAGGTCCACAAACGCTCTGCGAAAAGCGCGGGCATCAGCCCGAAAAAACCCGTACAGCAAAAGGCACAGTCCACGGTCAAGAAAGTCCATGCAAGCTCAAAGTCTTCCGCTGCACACCCGGCGCCGTCCAAGCGCAGCAACGCGCGCGCGGCGACTTCCATCCGAAAGCCAGTCGAGCGCTCCCGCGCCACGGCCAAGCAGGCGCCTTCTAAGCCCGTGCGCGCTGCCGCGAAAAAGCCAGGCGCAACACCCGCTGCCAAGCCGCAGCGCAAGCTTCCCACCGGCAAGACCTCCTCGCTTCTGCAGGCTTCGACCCGCAGCTCGCATGCTGCCGGCGGCAAGGGGGCAGCCGCGGCGGGGCCCAAGCCCCGCACGGAATCGACGGGGCGCGCCTTCGGGGGCTTTTTCGTCAAGCACCTCAAGGTCATGCTTCCCATAACGCTCGCCATCGTCTTCTTCCTCGGCTTTGGGGTAGTCGACCTGTTCGGCTCGTGGGGCAAGATCCACAAGGGCGTGAGCGTCGAGGGCGTCGACGTCGGCGGCCTTACCATCGACGAGGCGTCGAACAAGCTCAACGAGCAGCTGTCTCCAGTCGTGCAGTCGATGAGCATCACCGTGTACAAGAACTCGGACATCGCCAGCAAAGACGGCGTCGACCTCGATGCCGCAGGCAACACGGGGGATCCCAACGTGGCGTATGCCGACGAGAAAAAGCACGACAACATCGCCGCCTCCGCAGATATCGACGGCGACGGCTCTGCCGACAAGTGGAACGTCAACGCGAACACGATCGGCGCCTACGTCGACGGCAACGCGCTCGCCACGCAGGCGTTTGCCTACGGCCGCGAGGGCAACTTCGTCGCAGACCGCTTCGTGGCGTACTTCTCGCCCAAAAACTACCAGGCGACCATCTCGTACAACCAGGAGTTCTTCAACAGCCTCGTGAGCGAGATCAACGAGGCGGCTGGCACGGCCATCGTCAACAGCACCTTTGCCATCGACGACGGCAAGGTCTCGCTCGTCTCCGGCAAAGACGGCTACCTCGTCGACGAGACCCCGTTCGTGACCAGCATCTCGCGCGCGGCGTTCAACACGGGCGCCCCGTACTGCGAGGTGCCCATGCACACGGTGACCCGCAACATCTCCGACGAGACGGCGCAGAAGGTCGTCGACCAGGTTTCCGCCGCGATCAAAGACGACGTGACGGTCACGTACCAGTCCGATTCGTGGACGCTTGATTCCGCCGCGCTCGGCAAGCTCGTCGGGCAGACGGTGCTGCAGCCCGGCCAGATCATCGAGTTCTCCACGGGCAAGCAAAGCGTCGTCCAGGGCAACGCGGGCGACTCCAAATACGATATGTCGACTGGTACGGACCCCTCCGGCTATGCGCTGCAGGCCTATATCGACCAAGGCGCCTTCGACAAGTACCTCGTGAGCGTGCTCGGCGACAAGGCGCGCGGCGGCGCGGTGAGCGCCTCGTTCGACACCTCCGACGGCGAGACGGTCAAGGTCATACCGAGCGTCGAGGGCAATGGGCCCGACCGTGCCACGGCCGAGATCTCGCTGCAGAACATCGTCTTCGGAAACGGCAAGCCCATCGTCGCTTCCAAAGACGGCAACGGCAAGACGGTCACGAGGGAGGCCTCGAGCGCTTCGCGCACCATCGAGCTGCAAGACACCGTCATCGAGCCCGACCTCACCACCGACGAGGCAAACGCCATGGGCATCACCGAGCGTCTCGCCACCTGGTCCATTCCGCTGTCGGGCACCACGGCGCGCATCAACAACATCCGCCTGCTGTGCAAGATGATCAACAACTCGCTCGTCGCGCCGGGCGACGTGTGGTCGTTCAACCAGACGACGGGGGAGCGTACCGAGGAGAAGGGCTTCGACAAGGCCGCCGTCATCGTCGACGGCAAGCACGAGGACCAGCTCGGCGGCGGCGTGTGCCAGGTTGCCACGTGCATCTACAACGCGGCGTGCTTCTCCGGGCTCGGCATCGAGAACCGCGTCAACCACGACTTCTACATCCCCGCCTACGACGACGAGGGATTTGCTGACGCGACGGTCTCGTGGGAGTCCCCGGACTTCGCCTTCAAGAACGACATGAGTACCTACGTTCTCATGACCGCTACGGCCTCGGGCGACAATGTCGTCGTCTCGATGTGGGGCACGAAGGACGGCCGCCAGGTCAAGTGCGAGCGCGGCGAGTGGCAGCCCGGCGACAAGTACGTCCAGGTTACCGAGAGCACGCCCGACCTGCCTGCCGGCACGACCAAGATCACGCAGACCGGTCAAGACGGGCGCAAGATCGACATCCACTACTACGTAACGAGCGCGAGTGGCGAAGTGCTGCACGACGTGACGTTCCACTCGATCTACTCGGCTCAGAATGAGATCACGTCCGTGGGCACGGGGCCGGCAGCCGGGTGACGTAGCTCGCGCGGAAAATCCGTGCTTTTATCCTGACGGGAGATTGCCTAGCCCGGCAAGGAATGTCAATATTTCCAATTACACGTTGCCGCACGGCGCGTTATCACTATAAGTTTCAAGGTGGGAAATATGGCGTACCAAGACGAGATCACGCACATGGACCATGGCGAGCTCGAGGCGCTCCAGCTGTACCGGCTCAAGAGGACGCTGCGAGAGTGCTATGAGAGGATTCCGTTCTACAAGAAGTCCTTCGACGACGCTGGCTTCGATCCGAGTTCCGTGAGGACCCTCGACGACATCAGGAGAGCGCCGTTCACGCTCAAGCAGGACATGCGCGATGCCTACCCGTATGACCTTTTCGCCACGCCGCTCGACCAGGTCAAGGAAATCCACATGTCCAGCGGCACGACCGGCATTGCCACGGTGAGCGGCTATACCGACCACGACCTCAAGATCTGGGGCGACTGCTTTGCCCGCGGCATCGGCTACGCCGGTGGCAACGAGGGCGACGTCGTCCACATCTGCTACGGCTACGGCCTGTTCACGGGCGGTCTCGGCGCGCACTACGGCGGCCTTGCCTCCGGCACCACCATCATCCCGATGTCCGCCGGCAACACCAAGCGCCAGATCAACATCCTGCGTACCATGGGGTCTTCCATCATCTGCTGCACCCCGAGCTACGCCATGCACATCGCCGACACCGCGATCGAGATGGGGCTCGACCCGAAGAAGGACTTCCCCAACCTCAAGGCGGGCATCAACGGCGCCGAGGCCTTCTCAGACCAGTTCCGCGAGAACCTTGAGAGCAAGCTCGGCATCAAGGTCTACGACATCTACGGCCTCACCGAGGTCATGGGCCCGGGCGTCGCCATCGAGTGCGCCGAGCAAAACGGCCTTCATATCGCCGAGGACCATTTCTACGCAGAGATCCTCGACCCGAAGACGCACGAGCCGGTTCCGGACGGGGAGTGGGGCGAGCTCGTCCTCACGACGCTCGACAAGGAGGCGTCTCCCGTCATCCGCTACCGCACGCGTGACATCACGCGCATCATCCCCGGTCAGTGCGCCTGCGGACGCACGCACCGCCGCATCGACCGCCTGCACGGGCGCACCGACGACATGATGATCATCCGCGGCGTCAACGTCTTCCCGAGCCAGATCGAAGACATCTGCGCCGGCTTCGACGAGATCGCCGACTGGTACCAGATCGAGCTCACGCGCGAGCGCGGCCTGGACGTCGCCACCATGAAGGTCGAGATCAACCCCGGCTTCCCGATCGACGAGGTCCGCAGGATCGAAGACCTGCAGCATCGGCTCAAACGCGCCCTCAAGGCCGAGCTCAACATCAACATCAACATCAAGATCGTCGAGCCGCACACCATCGAGCGTTCCACCGGCAAGGCGGTCCGCATCGTCGACCTGCGCGAATAGGAGGCTGCACCATGATCGACCAGCTTACGGTATTTCTCGAGAACACGCCCGGCAGGCTCACGGCGCTGTGCAAGGCGCTGGGAGACGCCTCCATCAACATGTCGGCGCTGGCGCTCGCCGACACGACCGATTACGGCATAGTCCGCATCATCTGCAACGACCCGGTCAACGCGGCAAAGGTCCTGCAGGCGGAAGGCTTTCGCGCCACGACGACGAAGATCGTCGCCGTCGAGGTGCCCGACGAGCCGGGCGGCCTTGCAAAGATGCTGCATACGCTTGACGAGGCCGAGCTCAACATCGAATACAGCTACTGCTTCCTCGACGGTACGACGGGCAACGCCACGGTTGCCCTGAAAACCGACGAGAAGGCAATTGAGATTCTCGAGGCAGCCGGGTACCGCGTCATCCACCCGGCTGACCTCTACAAGACGACGAAGTAGGCACCATCATTTACGTTCAGCCACAACCAACTGCACCAGACTCGCCTGACGGCGCGAGCGCTTCCACGGGAGGCTTGCGCCGCCGCATGCGTTTGGCTTGCCGCGCGCTCCTCGCATGCGCGATGGCCGCAGCGCTTGCGGGGGTTGCTCCGTCAAGCGCGCTCGCCTCGATCAACGGCGACGACTACGTCGGCCTCACGGCGGTCAACGACCGCGGCCTCAACATCACCGAAGCGCCCGCCATCGACGCCAAGTACGGGATTCTCTGCGACGCCGAGGGCAACGTCTTGTGGTCGCGCTCTGCCGACACGCATTCCGCGATGGCGTCGCTCACCAAGACGATGACCGCCATCGTCGCGCTCGAGAACGCCAACCTCGACGACATCTTCACCGTCTCCAAGAAGGCCGCGAGCATCGGCGAGTCGACGACGGGGCTCAAAGAGGGCATGCAGGTTCCGCTCGAGACGCTGCTCAACGGCATGCTCGTGCATTCCGGCAACGACTGCGCCATCACCATCGCCGAAGGCGTCGGCGGCGATACCGACACGTTCG
>ENA-OPVL01002278-OPVL01002278.1-human-gut-metagenome-genome-assembly--contig:-NODE-2278-length-10390-cov-2.025254_pt1 | contig 10390 bp, 11 predicted proteins | sample MGYA00241496_ERZ501984 | MGnify/ENA primary metagenome ERZ501984 (study PRJEB25962, sample SAMEA2042986) | human gut metagenome | biome: human gut; feature: human-associated habitat; material: faeces... | reverse complement strand
ATTTTTCGATGACATCCATTTTAACTCTTAATTTTGAATTTAAGAGTTAATATAGATGTCATTAAATGTATTTTTAGCTTTTCAAAAAAGTAACTTGGCACCATATATAAAATTCTTACAATCACTTTTGCCGCATATATTAAATCGAATATTTAATTTTTAAACAAGATTAGTATATCATATTAAAAATATACTAACAAGAATTCAGAACCCACATACTTCTTTAATTTAACAAATAGAAATAACTGATTACTTTAATCTGCTCCAGGAAGTGTCTGTGGTATAAATTCAATTGTTTTATGCGATCCACCCGTTCTCCTTATTAATTCCTTTGCTCCTATAACTCGTACTAGATTTCTTATCAATTTACCTAATTCTTTTTTATCATCGTTGCTTTTTCGATGGTAGTATATTTTAGTTTGTACATTATCATTACATATTAATAATTCCAAAACATCTTTATCAGTTTTATCTAGTGAATGACCGAAAATATAAAGTTCATATGGACATTCTGAATTTTGTCTTATTTCATCTACCCATTCCATATAAGAACTGTCAGTTGATTTATAAATTCTTTGATAGAATTTTTTAAATGGCAAAAACTCTAACTTATTATCTCTATCACATTCTTCTAGATACTCATCAATTCCAAGAACCAAATTACAAGTATTTACATTATTAGTTATATCCGCTTTACCATGGATATAATCATATTCAATTTTATTTGATTGACCATATATTCTTTCATATGTATTAGAATAATTAAATGATAAAACACAATCTGGATTAATATCTTTGATATCATCATTTTTTTGTAACACTTCTATTTTATTTATAAACTCACTAATATATATTTCTAATGCTCTTATTAACCTATCCAAATCTACAGTCATTTTTTTAATATATACATCAAAAAGTTTTAAATTTGTATACATATCTTCTAGATCTAATTCTTTAAGTCCTTCAATTTCTTTTGAAATATCCACAAAATCCTTTACAACTTCTAATTTTATGACTTTATTCCTTTCACTTTGTTGGATGCGTTCTCTTCTTTCTATATTATCTCTTATACATTCAAATGCTTGTATTACATTTGAAATTTCAGATTCAAAATCTATCCAATTTTTCCCAAGACTGTATCTGATATTTAAAAAATAATGTATCCAAATATTTTCTTTAATATTATTATATATTTCAACAGCTAATTTATCTGGATTTTCATTTCTTCTTTTATACCACTCTAGTAACTTAGCTTTTATAGAATCATCTACCTCCCAAATATTAAGAGCAGATTTTTCATATACTTTCTCATCTACATGCATTAGATATGTAAATATCCTTGATACTTTATCACAAAAATCAAGAAAATAACTATATGATGTTGGTAACCCATGTGCTAAATCAAACCCATTACCAATCAGTAGTATTTTTCTTCCTCTTATCTCTATATCCATAATGTTCCTCCCATCTGTTTATGGTAATTATTAAATATATTTTACTATATTTAATAATCATTTGCATTCATCTAAAAAAATTTCTAACTTATCTGATTTAATAGGAGTTCACATTTTTGATCATCAATTGTTTCTATTTCAATCTTGTCTTTTTTTACAACAATCCTATCAATAAAAACTGCAAGATCTTCTTGTGTCATAACAGTATGTTCATTGCTGTTTTTTTCTAACGTTTTTAATAGTTTTTCCTGTCTGCCTTGCTTTAATGCATTGTATTTGTCATCAAGCTTTTGCAGTTCTTTTTTAAGCATTTGTTTGGTTTGATAACATTGTGCCAAGTGTTCCTCAATTTGACTTTCGTCTTGAACGCCTCTGGCAACAAGTAGCATTCCTTTATCTAATAATTCATTTATTTGTGAATTCACATTTTCTAATTCACAATTCAGTTTTTGTTTCTTTTCAATAATATCTTTTGGATTCAAATATTCCGATAATTCTTTAGCAAGTTCAAGTCGTGTTTTTTCTTTTGATTTTGTTTTTCCATTGATCAATGATGTCAAAGCATCCAGTAATGGCTTTTCTTTTAAAGTCACACTGTTTGGACAGATTGCTTTTCCATTCTTCAACCTGTTTGAACATCTCCATACAGGTTCTTTTTCCTTATTTCTTTTTGTCCAGACAGTCCTTCTATATAAGGCGCCACACTCTGAACAGATGATTTTATTACTTAAAGGATTTTTTGATGAATAGCGATTCTGATGGTGACTTTCCACAACTTCTTTTTCATCATTTGATTTCATGTTCCTTTTTGTTCTTTCTACTTGAGCTGCTTTGAATACTTCTTTGGTCACAATCGCAGGATGACTGTTTTCCACAAAGTACATTTTCTTCTGACCTTCATTTTTATACCGTTTCTTATGAAGAAAATCTATGCTGAATGTCTTCTTTAAAAGAGCATCCCCACTGTACTTTTCATTTTGCAGCATCCTGCCAATTGTTCCTGAATCCCATTTTGTACTCCCGTTCTTCTTGGGGATTTTGTTTTCCGTCAGGTACCTTGCTATTTTACTTTCGCTCATCCCTGAAAGATATTTAGAAAAGATCTCTCGAACAACTTCTGCTTCTTCTTCAATAATATCAAGTGTTCCTCTGTTTGACTTGTAGCCATACATGTTGGCAGCATAAACTTTTCCCTTTTCAAACTGCCTTTGATATCCCCACTTGATACTTTCACTTTTATCTTCACTGCTTTGTTGAGCAACACTTGAAAGGATCGTCAGCAACATCTCATTTGCTTCCAGACTGTGAACATTCTCTACTTCAAAGTAAACATCGACATTGTATTCCTTAAGGATCCTCAAATACATCAGTGAATCAACAGTATTCCTTGCAAATCGTGTAATACTTTTTGTAATGATCATATCCAATTGTCCTGCTCGAGCATCATCAATCATACGCATAAAATCTGATCTTTTATCGGTTGATGTACCCGTTATTCCTTCATCTGAATAAATGGCAACAAGTTCCCAGTTTTCATGACTGCCGATATGATTTTCATAATATTCACACTGTGTTTCATAACTCAGTTCCTGTTCGTCAGAATCCGTTGAAACCCTGCAGTATGCTCCAACCCTTTTTTTCCTGTTTTGCCTGTCATTGTATGATGGCTGAAACTTCTTTCTTGGAGCAATCACTTTAACCTTCGGTGCAGTTGTTTCATGTTCTTTGTCATCTTTGATAATATAGTTCACAATCTTACCTCCTTTCCTTAATAATTAATAAAAAGTTCAAGACCATTATTGAAAATACTCAGTATTCCTGTTTCATATACCTCAATCTTTTCAATAATATTCTTGAATTCACATTTTTCTATATTGCTTTTTAACTTCACATTTTCATATTCCTGTGAACTTTGCTGATTCAGATAGTCACAGATAAAGTTCTTGTAGTCACTTTCTGTATTCACATTTTGAAGTGTATTTCTGTTCAGTATTTCAAAATACTGTTCACTTGATTCATTGTTCCATCCTTGTATGTATTTGTCTTTCATATTGATAACTTCTTCCAGCAACAAATTCACATTCTTGACCAGAACACTTTCTTCAATTCGATATTTCTGATCTTCACTTACATAGAAGCATTCATTTTTTCGAGATCCATCCTTATCTCTTTTACCTCTGTAGATTTTTCTTTTTAAAGGAACGCTGTCAATTCCCCAAAAAACCTTGTTTTTAAAAAACTGCTGTATCATTCTATTTTCTTTTGCCTTTTCTTTATCCATTAGAACTGTTTCCTTTCTACTTTTAACTTAAGATCGTTTTTCAATGTAAACTGGATATCCAATGTTCCCACTTCAATCGAATCAACTAAAGTATTGAAGATTTCTTCATCCAGTGCAGTGATTTCTTTTACTGATTCCAGACATTCAATGATGATCTGTGTCTGTATCACTTCAAATCTCTGATAGATTTTTTCATTGAGTTTGTACTTTTGCATTTCAAAAACTGATTTGTCTACCAGCAACTCGTTATGCTTTTTCTTGTAATCCTCCAGACTGATAAGATCTTTCTGATAGTATCGAACAAGTGTATTGATAGAACTGGTTACTTTTTTAAGTTCACGATTAGCGAGATCAAGTTCACATCTGTCATCGTCATTTGTCGTAAAATTCACAATATGTTTTTTATAGGCTTCCAAAACATGAATATTTTCTTTAAGCTTATAGAAGATTTTTAAAAATGCATCTTCTATTTCATCCGTGCCAATCATTTTTACTTCACATTTCTTTGCTGAAGCAACATGATTACTGCAACTCCAATATTCTTTATTCCTCAACACCCTTCTTTTAAAAGTTCCACCACAATGTTCACATTTTATTTTTGATGTCAGCAGATATTCTCTGTTTCCATCCGTCTGGTTTTTGTTGAACTTCAACTTGTTGTTCACAAGTTTTTCATTTGCCTTTTCAAAAAGTTCACGATCAATGATTTTTGGGAACACATCGTAAACATAATACTGTGCAAGTTCACCTTTATTTGTGACTAACTTATAAGGAAAGATATCAGGTGAATATCTTTTTTGAAGAAGCATATCTCCACAATACCTTTCATTTTTAAGCATTGATGAAACCGTGGACTGTGACCACTTTTTCTTTTTGAAATAATGTTTATTCAGATAATCCACAAGTTTTGTTACCGAAAAATCTTTATTCACATATTTATTAAAGATATCTTCAACAATCTTTGCTTCTTCTTCTATGACTTTTACTTCACCATCTATTCTTTGATATCCATATGGCAGTTTCGGTTGATTGTATCTTCCTTCTTTTGCCCTTGTACGAAATGCCCATTTTTGTGCATTTGAAATTGCTTTTGATTCAATTTCGGCACAGGCAGCATAAACAGCAAGCATCATTTCACTTCCCATTTTTGCTGTATTAATTTTTTCTGTCATAAAATAAACGGAGACACCTATTGATTTCAGTTCTCTTACTACTGAAAGTGTCTCCGTTATATTTCGTGCAAATCGACTGATCGATTTAGTTATAATTGTATTTATAAGACCTTTTCGACAGTCCTCAATCATTTGAAGAAAACCGTCTCTCTTGTCCATTCTTGTTCCAGTTATTCCTTCATCTGTATAGATCTTAACCAGTTTCGAATTTTCAAGACTGTTGACAAAGGATTCATAGAAATCAACCTGATTGTTATATGAATTAAGCTGATCTTCACTGTCTGAACTGACTCTTGCATAACAGCCAACAAGATTGATTCTGTTTACAAATCTTTCCAGTGGTTCGATAATGCGTACTTGTTTTTGAGCTTGAGCCATTCTAAAAATCCCCTTTCTTATCACCACACACAGTACCACAACTCTTTCGAACTATCCATGACATTATTCACTTTATTTTGTGAATTTAAAAATGATATCTGACAAGTGGATTACATTCTTCTTCATACTTTTTCAGAACTTTATTGGCAACATTTTTAGTAATCTTTTTACAGGTGACAAGTTTCTTCAGGCATGTATATATGTAATAGTAATCAAAGATATCCATTCAATCAGTTAACCATGCCTTTCATCTGTAATGAAATTTCAACTTCTGGCTGTGCATAGTAACTGTCTACTTTCAGATTATTTTCCAATGCAAAGTCAACAACATCCTGTTGCATTTGTTTTGAAAAAGAATCAGGTTCAATAAGTACCAGATGGTCACACTTTTCATTTTTTATGACATCTACAATCTGTTTTTTAAATTCTTCATTCAGATTTGAAAGTTGAATAACAACAGCATGATCCAAGTCATACTTGGATACATATTCTCGTACACAATCATGAGTGGCTTCACTGTTTGAATTGCTAGTTACAAACAGTGGTTTACTATTAACAGCTGATTCTAATGCACTGTTAATTACAGCTTTCAAAGTATGAATCTGTCTTTCGTTGAATTCATTGAACACATCCTGAATGAGACGACCACTGTCACGTTCATAGACTTCAAAGCCATTATCTTCAAATGCCTTAAGAAGTCTTCCATCATTGAATGCATTAGCAAACACGATGCATTCACCATCAGTAACAAATGTTCTGCTTGTTGTAAGATCCTTTATTGTATTCACAAACTTCTCTGGTTCATAAAAAGCATTGGAAAAATGAAAATGCAATTCTCCAGTAAGTTCATAATTGTTTTTAGCAGCAAATTCCATATACTCCTCTAACTGTTTCGAAGAAAGTTTATTTTCTTCTTGTGTTAAAATATGTACTTTTTTCATAAGATCAATCCTTTCCTTTATTAACACAGTGATGACACCTGTATTTTTTTACAGGTGTCACGATCTATCAATAAACGTATCGGTTCAAGTCTGTTTTCCATTGTCCAAACCAGCTTCTGTATAGGATCATCAAGAACATACGACACACGTGTCAAAGACCACTCCTCAATTGTTGCGACGGTTTGTTCACGCTCGACTGTTGAATAGAGTGAAGTATCATTTACGTTTTCATACCGGCAAAGGTCTATCCCCAACCTTTTATGATCAGTTGTTTCTCGCTCCAATACGAAACAGGGAAAAAAGTTCACATTTTATTGTGACCTTACATATCTATGTTCACATATTCTCTTGGCGCAACTATCAACGTGCTAGAAAACTTTTTGTTGCTGATTCAGACTATTCTGTTTTCAATGTCCTCCTGAGAGGAGATGCTTAATAACTCCCCTCATATATAACTGGACATTTTTTTATTACTTGATAACCTTATTAAAAAAAACAAGTTACTTTTTTGACTTATTTTTGATATTTTCTATTATTCTTTTTTTACGTTTATGTATTGCTGGTTGAGAAACACCCATCAATGCAGAGAGTTCTCTTTCTGTTTTATTCTTGATAAGAAGATTCGTAATAAGGTTCTTATCTTCTTCTGAAAGTTGATTAATGATGTTCATTATATTTTCAACTTCTTCATTGACATTAAAAGTATCATATTGATTATTACTATCAGCAATCTTATCTACAAGCGCAGTATTATTATTATCTAACTGATCTAAACTGGATACTTTAAACTCACTTCTCTTTTCTTTTTCACGTTCTTCTTTTTTAAATGAATTGTAACAAGTTTTATATACTTCTTCCGATACCTCATGGTATTGACCTTTTATTTTAAAATAATAGTGTTTGTTTCCTTTAAAATCCCTGTTGATCCAAAAATAGTTTTTGTTATAATCGTTTTCCATTTTATCTTCCTCCATTGTATTTTTTGGTTGAAGATAATCAGGAGGAGATCTGATTTTATTCACAAATATATCCCCCTTAATAGACAATGTCTAAAGCGGGGTATAAAAAAAGTAGTGCTTTAGACTTCGTCTAATTTCACTACCGATACGATTATTAATTTTTCATAGTAATTTACGCATTAAAAAAAGGGTACAATTTAAAAAGTATAAATTTTGTTGTACCCTTGATAACTGAATTTTACATTTTTTCTACTTATTCACTCTTAAGAACTGGATCACTATAGCTTATTGCATCTCCATGAATTTCTCCATTAACCATTGATAAAGCAATCTCAAAAGATTGGGTATATTTTCTTTCTAAAACATCTAGAAATTCAATAACTACATTAACCATACAATTTTCGAAATTTTTAGCATCATCAAAGCACCATGTAGTTGTGAATTCTTGATCAACCTTTATAACAGGTATTCTATTAGGTTCTACTCTTTTAAAACTAACAGTTTTATTTAAAATATTTGTTTTACCATTTGATTCCGGATATGTTCTAAAAGATTTTTCTAGCCCATCATTTTTAAATGTTAAATCTATAAAAAATAAATTATTTGATAATGAAGAACGATTTGCTTCTACAAATGTGAAATATGGTCTTTCATGTAATCTATCCTTATCTTCTTGTGTTAATACTGCATTCTTTGGAACATTATCATTCATACACTTAATCTCCTCCTTATAATAGTCATAATTAATAATCACTTTTTTTATAAAATATAAGAATTGTTTCATTTCCTTTTCTTCTTTTTTTAAAACACTTAGTAAGAAATAGGATTCAAATAAATTATATATATAAATTAAAAATCTGTATGATAAATAAACTACTAGGATTACAAAGAAAATTGCAACTGCAATAATTAAAAGATCATAACCATTTTTAAAACTAAAATCTGATTCATTTAGAAACCATGTAAAAAAAGCAGTTACAAGAATTGTTAAAAAAGAAACATATGTACCAGAATTTGATGTGTTAGATATTTCTAATGAAATATTATTGATATCATCTCTGGTGAATTTATAAATATTTATTATTTCTTCTTTAGAATATGAATTCATATTTTTCCTTACAAATTCTTTTCTCTTTTTTTCTAATAAATTTTCAATTGTCTTATTGACATTTGGTATACGAATCGTATTAAAAAACAATTGATAACCTGTTTGTGTTATATCATTTTTCTTTTTTATTTTTTTAATCAGGATTACTTCACCTACTACTATAATAACAATTGCTACAAACATAAATGCTATCAAAGTAACTACATAATGCCAGATTGCTTGCGTGCTGTTTAAACTAAATTCTTCAAAATTAAAACCATTTTTTACAAATTTATATAAGTAATAACCAATTACAATTAAATAAATTAGTGCTACCTCTATATAATAAACATATGGATATAATTTTCCTAATTCATTTATGACTGCCTTTTTTGTACAAGTTTCATCAAACTCTTTATAAAAATCGTCTACATTTTTTAAACCTTTATTCAAATCAAATTTCTCCTTCTTCTTTATTTAAAACTACTTAATTCAAATATCTATTAACATTAAAAAACTTTATTTATCAAGCAACAAAACATTAGTCACTTCTTTCCTAGTGTTCTGTTGTTTAGTATCACTTTTTATTTTTTAAACAAATCTTTTTTTATTTTCTTGATAGTTCATGTAAAGCTAAGAGATACTTCATAAATAATTTTCTTAATAACTAAATATCATCAATGTAAAAACACTGATGATATCAAAATTAATATACTCTTTAAATAAAATTAACACTTTTTATATCGTGCTAAACTATCTGGTTCCTTTTCTTGTCCAAATATAATGGCACATGCACTATTTACAGAAGAAATAGCTAAAAATGACATTAGAAATGCAAATGAATTTAAAAAGAACTTTTTCCCATTTTTCATGTTTATAATCTCCTTTCATCAAATTTATTTCCATAAAAAAAGAATATCACCTATTACGTTTTTCATAAATAGAGTGTGGTTAAAATACCATTTTTATATATAAAACACATACTTTTCTTTGTTTTATGACTATCATTATACAATTATACATAATTATTGTATAGCTTTAATCATTTTTGCAATGTTTATGTATATTACAATTTAATAAATTCAAAATATACTATATCTATAATCAATTATTAATAAGGTGATATAAATATGACGACTAAAAATAAATCAGGTTTACAAATTGCTAGAGAGAAAAGAAAAATGAAACCCCTTGAGTTAGCTGCTTTATTGAAAGTTAACGAAAGCGTTTTAAAAGGTTGGGAAGCAGGTGGTGGAATTATTCATTTAGATACAGTAATAGAACTAATGAACATTTTAGATACATCCTCTGAAATGATACTATTTAATGAAAGTAGAAAAGGTCTAAATATTGAAACATTAACAGATGAACAACGTGATGTTATTTTCGATTTATACAAACTAATGAAAGATAATAAATAAGTAGGGAATAGATTATGGATATAGCAGATAAAATAAAATTTTTAAGAACAAATATATTGGATCTTAGTCAAGATAAATTTGCTAAGAAAATAGATGTTACAAGAGCAACTATAAATAATTGGGAACAAGGTTTATCAACACCAACAATAGCTCATATTACAATGATTGCCCTCGTTTGTAATATAACAACTGATTACTTAATAAAATATGATCATCCTTTAGAATTATCTGTTCGAGATATCAATGATGAAGAATATCAAATATTAACTCAATTAATCAATTATTTTAATAATGTGAACAAGGGTAACAATGAATAAAAAAATATATAATATTTTGAAAAATAATGATATTAACATGGATGAAGACTTATTTTATTATGGATGGGCAAATTTTACACATTATTTTGTATACTTAATTTTTACTTTTATATTAGCTTTTTATTACGATTGTTTTAATTCTTGTCAATGTTGTTCCGGTGATTAGAGAAAAAAGAAAAGTTCAAACGACAGAACTTAAAGAAAAAAATAAAGCACCAAGAATTATTGCTGGAATTGTTGCAGCATGTGTATGTATGGGACTAGTTTTTGTTCAAAAAACAACTTCTTCGACTAAAAAATATGCAGGACAAACTTTACATGTCTATAATGCCGGGGAGTATACGGGTGAAAATTTGCTTTCTAATTTTGAAAAACAAACG
>ENA-OPVL01002277-OPVL01002277.1-human-gut-metagenome-genome-assembly--contig:-NODE-2277-length-10390-cov-3.996807_pt1 | contig 10390 bp, 10 predicted proteins | sample MGYA00241496_ERZ501984 | MGnify/ENA primary metagenome ERZ501984 (study PRJEB25962, sample SAMEA2042986) | human gut metagenome | biome: human gut; feature: human-associated habitat; material: faeces... | reverse complement strand
TGTTTACATTCTAAGACAAGGGCTGTCTAAAAGATTTGTTTAGGTAAGATACATAAATCAAATCTTCCATGCATCGCTTCTCGATTTGATTTTTTTACCATTAAAGAGCCCTAATAGAAAAACATGATAGAAAGATTCTTCATTATCAAAATCTAGATAAGATATCTCCTAGTATTTCATTTGCATGATCAACGTCTCCTTTAACAAGACTTTGATAAAGATTTTCTTTTCTTACAAAAGTATAATCTTCAAAATAACTCATAAAAGATTGCTTATAGATTTCATAGACTTCTTTATTGGGAATAATCAGTTTATACTTATTTTCTCCTAAATCTTCTTTTATCTTTAAATATCCTGTAAGTAAAAGAAAACTATAGATATTATTAATATTATCCATTTCTCGATAAGTAAGTTCAGGTTTGATATATTTCGTTAAAGACTTTCCTTGAATGAGTTGTTCAAATCCTTCATGAAGTTCATCACTGCCATTTTGAATATAGTTGACAACAAGATCATTTCCACTGGTATTTGCCCAGAAGGAAATAGGTTTGTTATCTGAGCTATTTAATTTACAATCAACATACATAAGTGTACTCCAAGGATTATAGATTTCTATATTTCCAAATAGATAACCATCATACCATTCTTTCGTTTCTTCTATATGATCTTTCAAATGATAATCAGCTAATAGCCTTTGAACTTCTTCATCAGTAAATCCAAATTGCTCATCAAAGCGTGAATCTGTAATAGATACGACTTTAAAATTATTAAGTCCTGTAAAAATACTTTCTTTTGAAACACGAAGACAGCCTGTTAATACTGCAAATTGCAAAGAATCATTTGTCTTAAGTGCCTCTCCAAACATTCCTCGGATCAATGTTGTCATTTCTTTGTAATATCCGTTCTGAAATGCCTTATCTAAAGGTACATCATACTCATCAATTAAAAGGATGGTTTTCTTCCCATAATGCTTATATAGCAATTCTGATAATAGCTTTAGGGATGAGATCAATACTTCTTCATTCATCGAATACATTCCATCACTCAAAGAAATCATTGCATGATATATTTTTTTATCATCTTCTGTCAGTCGATCACTATCTGATAAAAAATGAAAACGATTAGCTTCCCTTCCAACTAGCTGCATCAATCGATATTTTGCATTTTCGAACGTAAGGCCTTCGACTCCTTTTAAAGAAAGAAATATGACTGGAAATTTTCCCATGTATTCTTCTTTTAGCTGCTGATTATCTGAAATATAAAGTCCATCAAATAATGTTTGATCGGTCCCAATCTCAAAGAAATACTTCAGCATACTCATATTCAATGTTTTTCCGAAACGGCGTGGTCTTGTAAATAGATTCACTTCTCCCCATCGTTCAAGAAGTTGTTCGATCAGCTTTGTTTTATCTACATAATAGAAATTTTCTTTTCGAATTTTTTCAAAATTATCAATTCCTATGGGCAGTTTCAGCTTCCTATCCATTTCTGTACACGCTCCTTTCCATTGCCTGTTATGTTGATTTTATCATTTGCATTTATAAATAGCAAGAAATCGATTATAATAGGAACTATCAAGGGACGATGGTTCCAGTTGTAGTATAAAGACAAAGATAACAGATACAAGGAGGAAGACATGAATGTAAGTTCAACGTTTAAATTAAACAATGGAAATGAAATACCAGTGATGGCACTCGGAAGCTGGGACAGCCGCGGGGACGAAGCATATCAGGCATGTCTTGATGCATTATCATCAGGCTATCGTCATATAGACACAGCAGCCTATTACGAGAATGAAGCGCTGGTTGGAGCAGCTGTCAGAGATTGCGAGATCCCAAGAGAGGAAATCTTTGTGACAAGTAAAATGTGGTACGAAGATATGGTAGAAGGAAAACAAGAAGCTGCATTTGAAAAGACATTAAAAGAGCTTGGACTTGAATATGTGGATATGTATTTATTACACTGGCCGATCAATGATGTCAAAGGTTCCTGGAAAGTTCTTGAGAAATATTATGAACAAGGACTGATCAAGAATATAGGAGTCAGCAATTTTCGTCCAAAACATTTAAAACAATTAGAAGTAACAGCTAACATTGCACCAGCGGTTGATCAGATTGAAATCTGCCCATTCCTTGTGCAGGAAGAGACCGTAAATTATTGCCAGGAACATGATATTGTTGTAGAAGCATGGGGACCTCTAGGCAAAGGAAAACAGCTTTCAGAACCAGAAATCGTAGCTATTGCTAAAAAATACAATAAAACACCTGCACAGATCATCTTACGCTGGCATTTGCAGAGAGGGATCGTAAGCCTTCCAAAATCTGTTCACAAAGAAAGAATCATACAGAATGCGGATATCTTTGATTTTGAATTATCAAAGGAAGACATGCAGATCATGATGTCGATGGACTTGAGAGAATCAACAGGCAGGGGATATCCTGAACAATACGAGTATTGATTTATGATGCAAATATAAACAAAATAAGAACGAGAAAATCAAGTTATATGGAGATTTTCTCGTTCTTATTTATTTTTATAATTATCTAAACCTGAATTCTTCCAGCAATTTCATTCCCAACAGCATACCGTTTTGATCCAACGCCGATGATCATATAATCGCTGTTTTTACAAACAACTTGCAGTTTACTTCCCTGTTCAATCTTCAGTTCGCGGAGCTTTTCAACAGTTTCAGGTAAGCCTAATGCCCACTTGACAGTGCAAGTCGCTCCCTGCATGACTTTTGTTAATGGTTGCATGATAATCCCTCCTTCGAACTTATATGATGTATTTCTTTCTTATATTTTATTAGTCAAAAGTAAGGTTAGTCAATCGCAACATATAAAAACTGAAAACTTTCTCAATAAAAGTAAATTGAATATAAAATTATTCAGGAATGATCTCACCGCAGATTAGCTGAATGCTTTCCGTGACCATTCCAAGATAATTATCGTCGATCAAGGCAATGATCGTATCGCCAGCATGAATTTCAGTGCTTCCTCGAGCAATGATTTCTTCATCGCCACGATTTAAAGTAACGATCAAGCAATGTTCTGGCCATGGAATATCTTTTACAAGCTGTTTGGCTGCAATGGAACCAGTGCCAACGGCAAATCCACGAAGAACCTTATGATCAGCATCTTCGCTTTCTTTAAAGCCATTTTTAGCAAGAATTCGTCCTAGCAGACTTTCGTAAATTGGTTCACTCTTTAACAGATGTGCAACAAGATAGCTGATGATACAAACAACTGCCAGTGAAAGAAAGTGTTCAAATGTACCAGTCATCTCAGCAATCAGCAGGATACCTGTGATCGGTGCACGTACGATTGCTGTAAAGAATCCAGCCATGGAGATCGTAATAAAGTTCACTAAGTAATAAGAAGGAATTCCACTTGCCTGAATCACCAGTGTTCCATAGATCGCCCCAAGGTATGCACCGAGAATCAACAGTGGAAAGAAGATTCCACCAGGAGCCCCGGAACCAAAACAGAAGGCGGAGAAGAAAAACTTAGCAACTAATAATAATAACATCGTAGAGACAAGTAAAGTATGTCCTGTGATCAGAGAGATCATAGCATGTCCACCTGCTAAGATAGAAGGCAGCGTGTAACAAACGATCCCAGATACTACAAAAGGAAATACGATACGGTATTTTGCTGGGATTTTTTTCATTGCTCCAAATAAATCCTGTCCTTTCAACATGATAAAGTTATAAAAAGCACCACAAAGCCCAAGCAGGATTCCAAGAAGTATTAACATCCAATAATGTACAAGAGGAAGAGCAGCCTTTAAATGAAAATCAAAAACTGGAGATAATCCAAAGACATTTTTTGAAATAAAATCGGAAGTTACACATCCAGAGATGATGCAGACTAACATAGAGCTGTTAAAGTTCTTCTGTAATTCTTCCAGTGAAAACATCACACCTGCAAGCGGTGCATTAAAGGCAGCGGCAAGACCGGCACCTGCACCACAAGTCATCATATAGCGTTCTTTGGTTTGAGATTTTTTTGTAATCTTAGCAATACCCTTTGCAACCATGGCACCAAGCTGTACGGAAGGGCCTTCGCGTCCCAGAGATAAACCTCCAAGAATACATAAAGTTCCACCAATGATCTTAGAACAAAGAACACGGTGCCAGTTCTGATTTAAATAACCTTTCATCTCTCCTTGAACCTGTGGGATACCACTTCCAGAAGCCATGCCTTCCCAAGACATGAGCCATCCAACGATCAGTCCCATAACGATCAAAACGATAAACCAGACAGCTATCCAGAAAGGCCTTGTTTTAGTAAATGCAATGATCGTAAATAATAGTTTTTCAGCGTTATTTAAAAGCAGGCGGTAAATGACAGAAATGCATCCGGCAAAGATTCCGACAAGCAGTCCGTCAAATACAAGTGAGACAGAAAATCCGTGGGGATTTTCCAGTAAGCTTTTCATTTGCTTCAAAATAATACCCTCCTTTTCTTTTCATATTCATATCGAATTTTATTTTACTACAAATTATGATATAATGGGAAAAGATTTTAAAAAGGAGGTCGAAAAATGCCGCCAATTACGAATGACTGGGCAGATTATTTAAAAGAAGAATACAAAAAGCCATATTATAGGAAATTATACCAAAAAGTTATGGATGAATATCACACCAAGCTGATTTTTCCACCAGCTGACGATATCTTTAATGCATTTCATTTTACTCCAGTAAAGGATGTAAAAGTTGTGATCTTAGGGCAGGATCCATATCATGGAGATGGACAGGCACATGGATTGTCATTTTCTGTGAAACCTGGAGTGGAAGCGCCCCCATCATTGGTTAATATTTATAAAGAATTGAACGAAGATCTTGGATGCTATATTCCGAATAATGGATATCTAAAGAAATGGGCAGACCAGGGTGTTATGATGTTAAACACAGTATTGACTGTACAGGCACATCGTGCGAATTCTCACAGAGGTATTGGATGGGAGGAGTTTACTGATGCAGCGATCAGAGTGTTGAATCAACAGGACCGTCCGATCGTATTTATGCTTTGGGGACGTCCAGCACAGAGTAAGAAAGCATTACTTGATAATCCGAATCATTTGATATTAGAAGCACCGCACCCAAGCCCGTTATCAGCATATAGAGGATTTTTTGGATGCCATCATTTTAGTCAGGCAAATGAATTTTTGAAAGAACATGGACTAGCGCCAATTGATTGGCAGATAGAGAATATTTAATGGAGAACAAGGAAAACAATGAGTAAGATAATATTTTTTGACATCGATGGAACATTATATGATTCTAGAATCGGAATTCCAGAATCAACAATTAATGCATTGAATCAGTTGATCGCTAATGAGCACAAGATCGTTATGTGCACGGGAAGAAGCAAGGGAATGATTCCAGAAGAATATTTCCATATGGGATTTGATGGAGTGATCTTAGGGGCAGGAACTTATGTAGAGTATGAAGGCAAGATCCTGCATCAGGAACTGATGACACCAGAAGAAGTACAGACAGTGATCGACTGGGGAAAGAAACAGAAGATTGGAATCATCTTAGAAGGAGAAAAATATGGATATTATGATCCGGAGAACACAGATGATTATTATATTGCGATGAAGAATAAAACAGAAGCAGACTGTAAAACAACATTATATCCATTAAATGAAGCAGTGGATGTTCCAAAATGGACATACCATCATATGGAGCTTTCAAAGAAACCAGAGATCGAAGAGATCCTTGGGCACAAATACAAAGGAACATATCATGAGCCTGTAAATTCAGTAGAATTTGTACCATTAGGTGTTAATAAGGCGAAGGGAATAGAAGTGATCCTTGATCATACAGGAATTTCAAGAGAAGATTCTTATGCATTTGGTGACAGTGCCAATGATATCGATATGATCAAATATGTAAAATATGGTGTTGCAATGGGTAATTCTGTACCAGAATTATTAGAAATCGCACCATATCAGACAGCAAGAGTTGATGAAGATGGAATTGAAAAAGGCTTGAAGAAATTTGGTCTGATCTAACATACAAAGGAGAGAAAATCATGAAAAAGATCATCAAGAAAATTACTGTAATGGCGGTCATGTCATTGTTTGCAGCGACACAACTTCAGACACCACAGGTGAATGTTCAGGCAGCAGATGGTGTTGCAACAGCAGAAAAAACAACGGCAAAACAGCCAAAGATCTATGGAAGATCAGGAATCGTCATTGATGCGAAATCAGGAAAGATTTTGTATGCAAAGAAGGTAGATGACCGTCATTATCCAGCAAGTATCACAAAGATCTTAACAACATTGGTTGCGATTGAGAATAACAAAGATTTATATGATGAAGTTACATTTTCAAGTTATGCAGTTAACAGTATTGAGCCAGGAAGTACACATATCGGAATTAAGGCAGGAGAGAAGATTCCATTGATCGATGTACTGAATGCGATCATGTTAGAATCTGCGAATGAGGCATGTAACGGAGCAGCAGAACATACAGCAGGAACTACAAAGAAATTCGTAGAACTGATGAATAAAAAAGTAAAAGAACTTGGATGTACAGGTTCTCATTTTGTAACAACCAACGGATTGCATGATGATGATCATTATGTAACAGCAAGAGATATGGCAAAGATTTCAAAAGCAGCACTTGAAAATGAAACATTCCGTTATGTTGCATGCAAACCTAATTATTATATTGCACCAACGAACAAAGATAAACATGGAAAAGAGCTTTGGAATCATCATAAGATGGTGAAACGAACAATGTTTAACTATGATGGTGTTGAAGGTGGTAAAACAGGATATACAACAAAAGCAGGAGGGACTCTTGTAACATTTGCCAAGAGAGGAGATCAAGAACTGATTGTAGTAGATCTTTGTGCACATGGATATGAGTTATATGAAGATACGATCAAGATGTTAAATTATGGATTTAACAATTATAAGACAATCGCACCATTTAAGACAATGAATACAGTACTGAAAGATGATACATATGGTTTCTTAAAAACAGGAAATGAATTATCTCCATATAAGATTCCATTAAAACATTTAAATGACGTGACAGTGATGTTAGAAAAAAACCAATCTGCTTCCAAACTTACATATAAATGTAAAGATAATAAATATATCATAAGTTATGATGGAAAACAGATTGGTTCTGTGAAACTTCATTAATTATTAGTACAGATTAATTAGTTGTACGTAAAATAATCAGATTAAGGGCTTCTGGTACGATAGAGATATCGACTGGGAGTCCTTCTTCTAATATTTCACCATCATAATCGATGGCGATCCCGGCAGTTTGTTCTGTTGGAAGAACAGATAATTCCTTCGTCTGGAAATATTCGATAGAAGGATGCTTTGGATGTTCTCCCTGGAATAATTTAAAGATCAGATCTGGTGCTTCTGTAAGAAGTGCCATTTTCTTGATGATCATAACATCTAAATATCCGTCAGAAACAGATGCAAGAGGGGCCGCGTCTGCAAAACCTCCGACACTCTTTGAGTTTGCAACTAAGAACAACATGATATCTTCAGTTCCGGAATATTCCTTACTGTTAAATGTTAAAGTCATATTTTGTGAAAGCTGTTTTGGAAATTCTTTTACACCTTCCAGATAATAGGCCATCTTACCAAGAACGGCTTTCTTATCTTTTGGAACTTTGTAAGCGATATCTGTTAACATACCTGCAGCCAGAACATTGATGAAGTATTCGTTATTGACACGTCCAACATCAACCTTCTTTGTCTGGAAGTCTTTGATCATCTGACAGAAACCATCCGCAGTCTGAGGAAGTTTCATATATGTAGCAAAATCATTGACTGTTCCAGCGGAAATGATTGCCATAGGAATATTACTTTCACTTAAGATCAGACCGTTCGTAACTTCATTTAATGTACCGTCACCACCAACAGATACAATAAAATCATAATCTCCTGGTTTTAATTCGGCAGCACGATTCTTCGCATCATCCTTGCCTTTTGTGTAAAAAACATCAACATGGGAACAAATTTGATCAAGGATCAATGTTGCCATGATCTCTCGTAACATAGAATCAATATTTTGTTTACCGGATGATGGGTTGATAATAAATAAACCTTTCATTGAGATTCCTCCTTATAAACATAAAGTGCCGGAAACGAGGCATAAGTCTCCGGCACATGAAGTGTTCCCGAGGTGATTCGAACACCCGGCCTACCGCTTAGGAGGCGGTCGCTCTATCCAGCTGAGCTACGGAAACATACATATAATTTATCGAAATCTATTTTACAGATTCTTAACGAAAATGTCAATTGAAAATAGAAAAGAAATACTAGTAAGGCTAAGACGGGTTGACTTTTTACCATTTTTTCTTTAAAGTTATTGTAATAATAAAGAAGAGGAAGAAAAGAAGAACGATGTTATAATATAGAAAGAATAAAGGAGAAGAATTATGATGGGAAAAGTTTTTGTATTTTTAGCAGATGGATTTGAAGAAATCGAAGGTTTAACTGTAGTTGATATGCTGCGACGTGCGGAGATTCCAACAGTTACAGTCTCTATCGGAAGTTCCAGAAATATCATTGGTGCACATCGTATTGAAGTTGAAGCAGATATCATGTTTCATGAAGTATTAGAAGCGGAGGGAGCAATGTATGTACTTCCAGGAGGAATGCCAGGAACGCTTCATCTAAAAGATCATGAAGGACTTGGAAAATTACTTCAGAAGGCGTATAAGAACGAGAAGTATCTTGCAGCCATCTGTGCAGCACCAACAGTATTTGAAAAATACGGATTTCTAGAAGGAAGAAAGGCAACTTCATATCCAGCGATGGAAGAAGAATTAAAATCCGCGGATTACCAGACAGATAAAGTTGTAGTAGATGGAAAAATCATTACAAGTCGTGGAATGGGAACAGCGATCGATTTTGCAGCCAAATTAGTAGAAATCATCAAAGGAACAAAAGAGAAGGACGAATTACTGAAAAGTATTGTATACGGAGAATAATCATTTATGGACAAATCAGAGAAAATCAGCTGGTTTGAGCAGTTTAAGATCGCCTGCTTAAAACCAAGCCAGTACAAAAGACTTCTTAACCTTGCAAAAGGGAAAGTTATTTTATTTCTTGCAGCGATCACATTGATCACAACGATTCTCGGATATGGAATGGATGTTGCAGGATTTACAGTCAGTGTTGGTGGATGGAAGAATTTTATTTTAAACAGACTGCCTGCATTTGAATTAAAAGATGGAACATTATCTGTTGATCAGGAGATGGATTTTGAGATCGGCGGTGTACATTTTGTGGCAGATACATCCAAGGATAAAGTATCAACTGAAGATTTAAGCAATAAGTATCAGATGGAACTGGTATTTGCTAAGAATGAGATGGTGGTAAAGAATACAGCTGTTGGAAACATGATGAATACTTTTTCATTTAAGAATATGAAGAATGTTGAATTCAATAATCAGGCAATGCTATCTATGGTGCCGATGATCCGTATTTTTATTGTGATCATGTTCTTTACACAATGGATTGCAAATATTATTTCTTATTTAACAGTCTGTATTTTTATTACAATGCTCACATATTTTAATCAGAGAACAAGAATGGACCGTAAGAATCGAGAAGATGTATCCTTTGGAAAGATCTTTAAGCTGTCTATTTATGCCAGAGTTATATTTGAGCTGGTGGAAACGATTGGTGTTACTGCCGGTTCTGCGATATTTACAGGAATGGCGTGGATGTTTATTTCTTATTTTGGAAGTTATCAACTTTTACTCGCAGGATTTATGCGTCCGGAAGACCGTCAGAAACCAGACGAAATGCTGTAAAACAATCGGAATTGATCTAAAAATGTATACAAAGAGAAAGGCCTCGGACATTTGTCCGAGGCTTCTCTAATGTCATATGTAGTTTGGGTATTGTGCTGGGTCTTACTTTTAAGTTCCAAAACTAGTCATTATGATTCGTCTCATTCTAGTCTCGTTCTAGTCGTCATTGTCAGTTTCATTCTAGTCGTCATTGTTAGTCTCATTCTAGTCAACATAGCAAGTCTGTGTTCAAGTCAATGATGTGTCCGTTACTCTTGTCTGCAAGATGCCAAAAACTTGTCAAAAACTAGTACGCGGTTATGTATAAAGTCTTAAGAAAGAATTTCGTATATCGATGGAGAAGACCCAAGGAATTACCATTGATATACAAAAAAAGGCGCTCCAATCCTATGATCGGAACGCCTTTGTTCTTGAACAATTTCAATTATACACATATCATAGAAAATGTCAATAAAATCATTTGTACATTTTCAAAAACATTAAAGATAAATAGTAAAAAGAGCAGATAGGGAAATCTGCTCTTTTTGAGGGGAGTATAAATAAATTAATAAGGGGTTATAATCGAAAATAAACATATCCTCG
>ENA-OPVL01002275-OPVL01002275.1-human-gut-metagenome-genome-assembly--contig:-NODE-2275-length-10397-cov-1.670083_pt1 | contig 10397 bp, 12 predicted proteins | sample MGYA00241496_ERZ501984 | MGnify/ENA primary metagenome ERZ501984 (study PRJEB25962, sample SAMEA2042986) | human gut metagenome | biome: human gut; feature: human-associated habitat; material: faeces... | reverse complement strand
GGGGGAAGTTCCAGTGGCGGTGGAGCCATTATTAACGGTGGTTTAAGTTCCACAGGTTGGATGTTCCCTGCGCCGGGTACATACGGATTGACTTCTGATTTTAGCGATGGCAGAAATCACGGTGCTTGGGATATCGCTACTGGAGGATGTTACGGTAACTGCTTATTGTATAGAGTATGATGAAAGCAGCGATTTCTGGAGTAGAATTCCTTCAGCTGATGAATATGGCTATGCCTGATCCTTACGGATATGGCACCTACGTAATGATTGATCATGGAAATGGCTATATTACTGTATACGGTCATATGAGCAGCAAAATTGCTACTCCGGGTCAATATGTTGAACAAGGACAAGTAATTGGTTATATTGGAAATACAGGTCAGTCCACAGGACCACACCTACACTTTGAGGTGCGCTACATGGGAGTAAAACAAGATCCTCTTAATTACTATCCTGATATTTACGGCTCTTTAACTAAATATTTTTAGTGCTTAAAAACGATTCTGAAGGTAAATTCAGAATCGTTTTTGATTTGTAAAAGAAAATGATTATCTTGAGTTCTTTACTGTATTGTCAATCTTTATTTTTTGTAATTATAAATTTATGGGGTAGGTATTTTGTTCTAAACTCCTAATTGTCATTGACAGATACAGGCACTTTTACTATAATAGGACATAAGTATTAATCAATGCTTACAGCATTTTATTTATACAGCACACACCAATTTTATATCAATATCATAAAGGTGGTTATTCACATATGTCTAAACCAATTTTTTTGACAGAAGAGGGCCTTGCAGCGCTGGAGCAAGAACTGGAAGAAATTATTATACAGAGTTTGTAAAACAGACACCGACAGATTCCATCATTTTGACTCTGGCTTGTGGAAAATATCGCTTTAACGATCTTAATCTTGGTGAAATCGGCGGATTGCCACGAATTATGGATATGGGACAGTGTAATGATGCGTACAGTGCCATTCAGGTTGCGGTTGCACTGGCAGAAGCGTTCCAGTGTAATGTAAATGAACTTCCATTGTCTATGGTGCTTTCCTGGTATGAGCAGAAAGCGGTATGTATTTTACTTACTTTATTACATCTTGGAATTAAAAACATTTATCTTGGACCAACACTTCCGGCATTTATTTCACCGAATGTGCTGAATTATCTGGTAGAAAATTATAATATTGCGCCGATCAGCACACCGGAAGAGGATTTGAAAAAGATTTTAGGATAAAATATTTTAATCTATATAGCAAGTAGTCGGATAAATTAAATTATTCGACCACTTGTCAGTGGATTACCATGGAATTTTAGATATTTATGAGACGGGAGTGAAGCTCCTTATAGAACGAGATATAGAAATAACGAAAACAAAAGATAATGTTTTTATATTTTCATGGCTTCATAATTATGATATAATTTTTGTAATCTAATATAGTCGGATAATTAAATTTATCCGACTATATCAAGAAGTCTATTATTAAAAATAAAATATTATAAAGGAATCGAAACATGCCAAAATATAAAGAGGAGCAGGAGAGCAGATATATTTCACGAACGGTGGCTATTTTATCAGAGTTACCGGAATTTTGTACTGTATTTTATGATAAAAATCAAACTACATTTTTACCCAAAACACAATATGATTATATGAGAGCCATGCGGAGCTTTTTGACTTACCAGCAACAATCACATCCATATTTTAATGATCGTGAACTTGCAGACTATACGCTGGATGATCTGGAGCATCTAACCGTCAAAGATGCTAATAATTTTATCGAATGGCTACAGCAAACAATGTCTGTTTCATCTGTAAAAACCCGCATTTCCTGTATTTCATCCATTTTTACCTTTTTTGCGCGAAATGGGCAATTAACAGGAAATCCGTTTCTTTTTGCAAATCGACCAGATCAAGGCACCGATGTTAATAATGCGATGAAGAATACAAATAAAGAATATTTGACAGGTATAACTGAAAAAGTTGAAAAACATAAATCTACAGACAAGAATATTGATACAAATATAGATACAGATCTAAATGCAGACACAAATAGAAATCAAACATTGTCAGCAAAGAAAAAGCAATTTGATGATCAATATGGATTACGTGACGAAATTATTTTCCAAATTTTAAAAGAAACTGAAATTCGAATTTCTGAACTGGCTGAATTAAATATTCAGGATTTTGATTTGAGGAATCAAAGATTTTATGTTTACAGAACCAAACAGCGATCTACATGGATTACAATGTCTGAGGCATTAACAGATTTGATTAAGAGATATCTGGAAGAGCGATCGGCATATCTATTTGAAAAAGATGCTGAAGCAATGTTTTTGGTGACAATTGGTCGTTATAAAGGCGCAAGGCTCGGTGTTCGGTCGATAGAGCGCATCGTTTCAACTATTCGCAAAAGACAGCTTTAACGAATAGTTGGGACAATTTCAACGAGAAGAATCAAACAAAGTGTGTATGTTTTGAAAATTGCGTTTCTTAACTTACACACTTTGTTTTTTGCCTTCATGAATTGTGATTGTCTATATATTATAACTCTGTCATCTGGTTACAACCAATGAATCTGTGTCGTTGCCCTTGGATGCTGCGGTGCATTATTATCTTTTGCATATCCAAGCACACATGCAAGAAATCCATACCTTCCAACCGGAAGTCCAAGCATATCGCAGAAATCCTGATTATTTACCATATTTTCTGTAACAGAAATAATCTGAAAATCCAGATTTAATGCAGTAGCTTTAATCCACATATTCTGCATCATATGTGCAAGACTCTGATGTTCTGCCCTTCTGGCACCACGCCACTCGGCCGCAATGATCAGACAGGGTGGATTTGGGAAGGTACTTTCCCCGCATTCCGCAACATGTTTCCACAATTTTTTGACCCCTTCTCCATTTTCTTTCAAAAAAGGATCTGTCTCTTCTTCTTTGATTCTTGCATCTAAATCTACCTGGCTCTGCTGCCTGATAAACGCATCTATTTGTTCCATTTTCGGATCATCCTTTTTAATTACAAAAAAATGGCGGAACGGTGTAACTGCTTTTGCATCAATGGACGCATATGGTGCGATACATCCAGCCTGGATTACTTCTTTGATTTCATCATCAGTCGGCACGTTCTCTGCAAATGCCCGACAAGTTTTTCTGGCATTTAATATACGATCTAATACCTGATTATCTTCTTTTGTAAACATATTATATCCCTCGCGTTCAATTTTTATTTATTCATTATACCAGAAATATCCAATGTTTGTCTATTAATGAGAGTTTACCGGTTTTTATCCTCTATTAATTATTTTTATTCGTTAATGTTCCCACATATTCTCCATTATTATATACAAATGGACCGGCTTCTCCCTCTTCTCCGAAATACTCCGGTCTTAGTGAAAGAATATTAAGCAATTCATCCATATTATGCACTTTTGTTGCCTGATACGGTTGTTCAAATGCAATTTTTTCTACAAATAAATAATATTCACTGCATTTTATTAATAAACCAGTATGTCCTACGAAAATAACATCAGAATCCGGATCATATATTGCAATACTAAGCAGCGAGATCCTGTCACTATCTATTTGAAATCCATAATGCTTCCAGTTATCAGAAAATGTTGTTTCCGGATGTTTCTCATCAATAACATGCTTTTCCCCATATAGTGTAGTAAACATGTTTATCTTCTGTTTTATTATTTTATATCTGTCTGCATTATCTATTGCTTCCGTATCGAACATCAAATACGTACCGTTATAGTCAGCTTCTGTTGATTCCGCGTGAAGCAACCCATCCAGCAGAAGAAAGGCTGTCATTCTGCAATCAGTGTCTGAATAGTCATGATTTTTTTCCCAACCATCCATACATTTACCGGTATCAGTATGCATTTTTTCAGGGTCTGACCAGCTATCTTTTAACTTTGCATTCTTTCCGGCTGAATCTGAGAAATCAGTCACCCATTCTTGAAATGTATCTACATGTGAAGCTCCCGCAGAACTGAGTTCTTTGCAAATCTCTGTAATAGTATTGTTTCCTCCCATATAAGTTGCTGTTGGCAGTTTCTCTTTTTTTACGCCTTCCTGCTTAGATTCTTCAGTAACACTTGTTGCGACATTATCGTGATTTATCTCTTTACTTGCACAGCCTCCAATCCATCCGATACAAAACACCATGCCAATTATGATCGTAATTAGTTTCTTCTTCATTACAATACCTCATCTTCTTATTATTAGTACTCGCATGTACTTTTTCAGAGTATATTACTCTTTATACCATGTAAATAGAATATCAAAAAAATTAAAAAAATATTTATTTTTTGTTGTAAATACTATGCCTATATGCTTTTGTGATACCAGGACGGATAAATCGCTAACAATAGCATGCAAAAGTCTCCGTCTGAGAAAAACACACAAAAGATACGGAACATCAGTTCTCTTTTTGACTATAATACAGCTAATAAAAGTGACAGAAGTTTTTTATCTCCTGCCACTTTTATTAGCTGTATTTTCATATGATACTTTTCACTACTTTACGTCTGCTATTATCTGTTCCAGGCTTCTCAATGCCCCCTGCTCTTTTTCATCTGACAAGTAGCTGTCTAACTCGTCCTTTGAAAATTGCCGAATCTGATAGAAATACTGCTGTGTGCAGCTATAACTTATAACACAGGCATCTGCATCTGTCACAAAGATATAATTTACAATTCCTGTTCCAAGCATCTGCTTTTCATTTCGCATATATTCGATCTGTTTTTCAACCCACACAGCATTTTCTTCCATATAGGCATACGCCATCTTTTCTGCTTCCGGAAAAAGTTTCTGATACTGAGTTGCATTTTCTGCTATCTCTTTGGAATAATTTGATCCCGTATCTTTTTGCACTGAAACGGTTCTTATTTCTCCATTCTGCAGATTTACTGATACCAGATAAGAAATTCCTGCAGCCTCATCCCGATAAGTGATATGATCCGTTGTAAATGTCTCGCCGTTTCCATCTGATGCCTGGTCATGCTCTGTCTTGATTGTCAATGTATCCGCATTAACTCCATATAACCGTTCTAACAAGGCAGATGCTTTTTCTACTACTTCCTCCTGAGAGATTTCTGTCACATCATCTGCTGAATCAGTTATATCAGCTTCTTTTTGTCCCTGTGCTGTTACACTATAATCACGCTTTGCATAAAAATCAATCAGTTCCAGCATCTGCTCATCGCTCAATGCTTTCTCCGGCAGATAAAAAGTACTGGCCTGAGCCAGGAAACAGATTTGATCAGGTACAATCTCTGATTGATCCGAAATCTGCAAAATACTTCCATCCGGGAATAATCCTTCTGTCTGATACTTTTCTGCCAGTTCATTCATTCTCTGCTGTTCCTTTTTGGATAATTCTCTGGAAAATGTATCTGCATCTGCTTTGGCGGCATCCATCCACAGGGCTTCCTGCTCCTTCTCAGAAGTCTTCTCCACACGCTGTTTTGCATAGTTCATTCCAGCACGCACGCCACCGGCACCGCAGATCCCAATACATAATATCATGCAGGCTGCTGCAATCATTTTCTTTTTTCGCTGTTTGTTCTGACTCATAGACATTTCACCTTCACAACATTTTTTAATCTGATTCTGTACCATTGTCTGGTAATCTTCCGGCAGAATCACTGGATGCTTCTCTACATGTTCCCGGATTTCTCGATCCATTTGCTCATCTGATAACATGTCACCGCTCCTTTCCGTTCTCTAACCATTTCGTCAGTTGTTTTCTCCCCGCTGAGAGCCTGGTCTTTGTCGTTCCTTCTGGAATATCCAACATTGCACTGATCTCCCTTACCGAAAAACCGTCATAATAATAGAGAACCATGACAACCCGCACATTTTCCTGCAGTTCCAGAATTGCTGACCATAAATAATCTTCCGGTTCTTCTGAAGCCTGCTCGTATTGTTCCGGATCAGCAAAAAGCACAACTTTCTGTCGTTTTGTGATTGCTGAACGGGATACATTGATCAGAATCTTTATCAGCCAGGATCTTGCACTTGCACGTTTTCTGAGACTTGTCCGATTTTCAAATGCCCGCACGATACATTCGCTGACTGCGTCCTGAGCATCCGACTGATTTTGCAGTATCGAATAAGCCAGTACATACATCTCTTTTTGATTTTGCAAGATCAGTTCTGATAATTCTTCCTTGTTCATTACACTCATATAAGTTTTTCCACCAATTCCCTATCATTTTTCAGTTACATATATAAGACAGTTGAAATCTGCAAATGGTTTTCTGAAATTCACATTAAGTCGAATATGCATGTTATCTGCATCTTTTTTATTTAAAAAATGCAGAGAGCACAACCCTCTGCAATATATAATCGTTTTTCTTAATCCCAATGATATACATAAGATTTGCTCACCCATCCATAGGTTCCTGTTTTTATTCGCTGTACACGATGCCAATTTAATCCAGCACTTCCATATGCCGACCAGTCAATCCAGATTAATTCTCCATCATACATGAGTTCAAGAATTGTCGCAGATGTACTTGGTGATTTTCTTAATCGTACTCCATTATTGATAATCTCTCCATTCGCAGTATGCGTTGTCACTTTTGCCAAACTACGATTATGTTTCACATCTGTCGATAAAATCTGAACATCATAGTTTTGTACAACATCAATGGGAGTATTCCCTGCTTCCGTTGCATACGCCATACCTGGTATACTTAAAAATAATGTTGCCATTATACAACAAAATATTCTCATAATTTTCTTTTTCATTACTTCATCTACCGCCTCTCTACTTTCTATATCTTATTATGAATATAACTCTTTATTTTTGAAAAGAAATATCTTCACTTTAGCTTTAACTTATGCGCTCACAAACTCCTTAAAATGTTACGACAAATAAAATGTAGCTTTGTGTGTTTTCATCTGATTATGTTATTTTTTGTTTTTAACCAGGAATTCCTATAAATTATACAGTATTCATATTACAAAGCTTTCCATTCTCCATTTCATATACTTCGTCACACAAAACCTGAATGTCTTCTGCATTATGGCTTGCAATCACGATAGTTTTATGATCATTTTTCATGGACAGTAATAACTGCCTGATTTCTTCTACCCCGTTTTTATCCAGACCGTTCATTGGTTCATCCAGGATCAGCACAGACGGAGATTCCATCATTGCCTGTGCCAGTCCAAGACGCTGCCGCATTCCAAGACTGTACTTTTTAACGGAAAGTTTGAGATCCGGGTCTAATCCCACACGCTTCATAGCATCCCGTATCTGTAAATTTCCGATTTTGTTTTTAATCCCGGCCAGTACTTTCAAATTTTGTAATCCACTGTAATAAGAGATGAATCCCGGTGTTTCTATAATAACCCCTGCGTCCGGGAGATAATCTACATCTTTTCCAATTACTTTTCCGTCTGCCAATACTATTCCTGATGTCGGGTGAATAAATCCACAGACACATTTCATCAGCATGGTCTTTCCACTTCCATTGTTTCCCACCAGACCATAGATTTTCCCCTCCTGCAATTTCAGGAAAACATGATCCAAAATCTGCCGTTTATTCAAATTTAATGATACATCCTTTATCTCAATCATACTTATCCCCTTCCTACCTGATATTTTTTGCTCAAAACTATACATAATACAATCAATACGGCACAACTCCCAGACAAGCACACATATGATCCCCAAATTGGAAATATCTGCTCACTCAAATACATCTCATAATGTAACCATGGAATCGCATGTGCCATAGGAAACAGCCACATCAGCCATGAATCTGCTGAGTTTCTCCCATGATGTAATGCCCGCTCCACCGGATCCAGTCAACAGCAGACTACTATCCGGACAAAGGTAATACCGATTACGTTCCCAGGAAGTTGCCAGATGGATAATTTCTCCATCAACGCTCGCATATACATCATAGGCAATGTCCGGCCATTCTGCATATGCCGGTTCTACACTTCCCATGATAAACTCAGGTGTCCCGTCATTATGTATCTTCGCTATAATCAGAGGAAGGCTCCATCTCATCCACACTGCTGCCCTGTTCACTGGAAACTGAGTTGTCAGTTTGCAACGGCTTTTTTGTTCCGCATCCGGCGATTATGGCAACTGAAACACTTATAGTCAGCAAAGCAGTTATTATTTGTTTTCGCATGTTTTTTCTCCACACATTTTTTCTTTTTTTTAATTCTTTGAAACAGCTGTATTTATTGTAATACGTTGGAAATGCTATACCTATATGATTTTGCGATATCGACCGGGCAAATAGAAAGTGATGGTATGTGAAAATCTCCGTCCGAACCGTCCGAAAGAAAATTCACAAAAGGCATAGAACATCAGTTCTCTTTTATGCTATAATATGGACATCAAATGGTGACAACATTATAACAAAGAAGGACTGACCAGAAAGGAGCAACGATGCGATGGAAAAACAAAGTGTATTTATAGCAATCGATTTGAAATCATTCTATGCTTCTGTGGAATGCCGGAAACGCGGCTGTGACCCGTTGACCACAAATCTGGTTGTTGCCGATAAAAGCCGGACGGAAAAGACCATCTGCCTTGCCGTGTCGCCATCCCTGAAAAGCTTTGGTATCCCGGGACGTGCCAGACTATTTGAAGTCGTGCAGAAAGTTCGGGAAGTAAATGCAAGGCGACGCTACTATGCACCCGGACACCAGTTCGCAGGGAAATCGGATGATATTACAAAACTGAATGCTAACCCATCGTTGGAGCTGGATTATATTGTTGCTCCGCCGCAGATGGCTTTATATATGGATTACAGTGCAAGGATTTACAACGTCTATCTGAAGTATATTGCTCCGGAGGATATCCACACCTATTCCATTGATGAGGTATTTATCGACGCCACTCATTACCTAAGCACCTATCATATGACCGCGCATGAACTGGCAATGACCATGATACGTGATGTTCTAAAAGAAACTGGCATCACTGCAACCGCCGGCATCGGAACAAATCTGTATCTGTGCAAGATTGCAATGGATATTGTGGCAAAACATATTGAACCGGATGCAGATGGAGTACGCATTGCAGAGTTGGATGAGCTATCATACCGGAAGCAGCTGTGGGGACACCGGCCACTCACTGACTTTTGGCGGGTTGGACGCGGCTACGCAAAGAAGTTGGAATCTTATGGGCTCTACACTATGGGGGATGTCGCCAGATGCTCCATTGGGAAACCGACCGATGCCTATAACGAAGACCTGCTATACAAATTATTTGGCATCAATGCCGAACTGCTCATAGACCATGCGTGGGGATATGAACCCTGTCCGATGAAATTGATGAAAGCATATAAACCGGAGACCAACAGCGTCAGCTCCGGGCAGGTGCTACACTGCCCCTGTGATTTCGAACAGACCAAACTTATTGTCAAAGAAATGGCGGACCTGATGGTGCTTGACCTGGTGGATAAAGGTGTAGTCACAGACCAGATTGTATTGACCATTGGATACGATATCGAAAACCTGACGGATCCGAACCGCCGCCGGAAATACCGCGGACCAGTCGTAACTGACCATTACGGTCGGCAGATTCCAAAACATGCACACGGGACAACAAACCTGAAGAAACAAACCTCTTCCACAAAACTTATCATGGATGCTGTAGTGGCACTCTATGGTAGAATTGTAGACCCGTCGTTGCTCATCCGTAGAATCACACTTACAGCAAGCAAGCTGGTGGATGAAGTGTCTGTAAAAGACAGGGAAAGTTTTGAGCAGATGGATCTGTTCACGGACTATGCTGCCAAAGAACAGAAACAGGCTGAAGAAAAAGCGGCTCTGGAACAGGAAAAGAAAATGCAGCAGGCCATGCTGGACAACAGCGAGCTGGACTGGGGCATCCAGGTAATTTGAGGCGAGGTGAGAACGATCGGACTCTTAGATTGGTTTAGAACAGAACGCCGCTCACAGGAGCAGACGCTGGACGGTTCCCAGTTGGACACGGCCCTCCGTGCGGCGCTGGGCGGCAGCGCGGTGACGGTGCGGTCCGTTTTGAATATCCCTGCCGTAAGCGGCAGCGTCGGCTTTATTGCCGGCACGGTGGCCTCCCTGCCCATCAGGCTTTACCGGAATAAGAATGGGCAGTCCGAGGAGGTCACAGACGATTCCCGCCTGCGGCTCTTGAACGAGGAAACCGGCGATCTGCTGGACGCTTTCCAATGGAAATGCACCCTCGTGCGGGACTATCTGCTCCCCGGCAACGGCTACACCTATGTGGACTGGGTCAGCAACCGCATTGACGGCCTGTATTATGTGGATCCGATGCAGGTCAGCGCAGAGATCGGCGCCGACCCCATCTTCAAGACAGCGCGGTTCTTCATAGGCGGCCGCAGCTATCGTGACTATGGGATCATGCGCA
>ENA-OPVL01002273-OPVL01002273.1-human-gut-metagenome-genome-assembly--contig:-NODE-2273-length-10403-cov-3.422304_pt1 | contig 10403 bp, 10 predicted proteins | sample MGYA00241496_ERZ501984 | MGnify/ENA primary metagenome ERZ501984 (study PRJEB25962, sample SAMEA2042986) | human gut metagenome | biome: human gut; feature: human-associated habitat; material: faeces... | reverse complement strand
GCAACGATTGATTTTCCAACCTGATTAGAGTATCATTAAAATGAATTATTGTATCTTGTCATTGAAAGTTAATTTTCGCTTTAGTCAGTCGAATGCGGGGGGTGAGAGCTGGGATGCCGCATACAGCATTGCGGAGAACATCCAACGCTCTGCGGAACGTGAAAAACTGCAGAAGCAGATTGCGGCGTTGGAGAATAAGATTCGGAAAGAAAAACAGTTCAATCGTCAGGTAGAGATGAACGCGGAACTGAAACAATTAAAAAAGAATCTGGAACAACTTACAAAGGAGGAGTTATAAGATGGATAACAATCTTTCATCGGTTCATACCGCCGCTGAAATAGCAGATATGCTGTTAACGATTGACGATATTCAGATGATTTTGCGAACAGCTCCATTTGATGAAGATACTGCTCGCCAAAAGGTTTATGAAACAAACGCAAAGCATCCAGATAATAAAATGATTTGGAATCTGCTTCATGCAAATGTTCCTTCTGGTGTTTCAATTCAACAAGCGTCAAAAGAAAACCTGTATCAAGATTTACAGTGGAAAGCATATTATCTCGAAGCGAAAATCCTTGGAAAGTCTGTTGATGAAATGCGAAAGGAATGGCAAAATAGGTGAAACAGGAATATCTATTCGTTGAAGATACACACAAAGCAGAAGTTGAATCTTATAAGCCGGAAAATGTTCGCTGTTCAATTCAAAACATAGAAGATTCCACTTGTTGGATTGCAGTCTATGAGGTTTCCGGTGAAAATCTTCAAAGCGCAAAAACATTATCAAAAACCAATGATTATATTACATCAAAATTCAATCCGACAATTTTGACAAATGAGAGTGCGGCTTATTTCAACAAATCTCTTTATCCGTACTTTAATGAGTTTGAAAGAAAATTGCGGAAACTTTTATACTTAAAAAGTGCTTTGCAACATGATGCTACCGCTTCTCAAAATATCAAGGAGTTAGAGAGCAAAGATCTTGGCACGATTTTTGAACTGCTTTTTACAGATGCTCAATTTATAAAAGATGTCAAAAAGAACATCAATGAAAAATCATGGCAATTTACAAGAGATGAGCTTATAAATACTATCAATAATCTTTCTGAAAACACCGTATGGGATTCTCTAATCGGCCATGAAACCATTTCTGTTCTGCGAAGCGACTTTATTCGGGTAAAAAATTATCGAAACGATGTTATGCACGCACATAATATGGATGCGGCTTCTTATACTTCAGCACTAGGTGTAATCAAAAAGATAAATGACCAGTTGGATGACGAGTTAAATAAACTTGTTAAATCCCCGGAAAAAGAAGAGGCGAATGATACACAGACTTTTAACTCCACTCTAAACCAAGCTCTTAGAGACCACGAAACGGCTACGGCAATATCCGTCAATGTGCCAAATTCTTCGTACGAGAAGTTTTTTCACGATATTGTGTTGCAACCTGAAATTCCGCCTGCTGTTCGAAATTTGCAAGTTTTACTTGCCCAAGAAGCAGTATCGTCCAAATATTCTGAATTGGCAAAGACTTTTGAAGAAGTCTCACAAAAAATGACAGCCTACATAAAATTGGCACAAACGTTAAGTTCTCCCGAAATCAAGGAGCCATATCAAAACATCCTCCGTATTCTTGAAGCTCAACATGATGAACTTTCAAAGCCTCAAGATGATTTGGAGAAAAATATTGGTGAAACTCCTCCCATAGAAGAAAGTGAGAATCCGAATGAACAAGCTGAAAATGCAGACCCCCAACCTGACAGCCCAGAACATTGATAAAATTGCCGCGCTCTTCCCCAACTGCATCACAGAAATGCTGGACGAGGAAAAGAGTACCCCCGACCACAAGGTTTACAAGCGCGGTATCAACTTTGAACTGCTGAAGCAGATGCTCTCGCCGGACGTTGTGGACGGGGATGAAGCATACGAGTTTACATGGGTGGGCAAAAAGGCCTCCATTGTGGAAGCCAACAAGCCCATCCGCAAGACCCTGCGCCCCTGCCCGGAAGAAAGCAAGAACTGGGATGATACCGAGAATCTCTATATTGAGGGTGACAATCTGGAAGTGCTCAAGCTGTTACAGGAGAGCTATCTGGGCAAGGTCAAAATGATTTACATTGACCCGCCGTATAATACGGGCAACGATTTTATCTATGCAGACGATTTCATGCGTTCGCAGGATGAAGAAAACCGTCAGATGGGGATGTATGACGAGGACGAGAATCGGCTGTTCAAGAACAATGACAGCAACGGACGGTTTCACTCTGACTGGTGCAGCATGATGTATTCCCGGCTGATGCTGGCAAGGAATCTGTTGACAGATGACGGTGTTATTTTTATTAGTGTTGATGAACATGAAGTGGAAAATCTCAGAAAAATAGGTGAAGAAATATATGGCGAGGAAAATTTTGTTGCTCAGCTAGTCATTGTGAGTAATCTTAAAGGACGGAACGATAGCAAAAATTTTGCTATTTGTCATGAATATTTATTAGTGTTTGGAAAACACAACTTTTCTGCAAATGGTCTTCCTTTAACAGAGGAGCAACGTGCAGCATTTAATCTCGTTGACGAAAATGGAAATCGGTATCAACTCCGTGATTTGAGAAAAAGAGGTAATGCCGATAAACGCTCAGATAGACCTTTAATGTATTTCCCAATTTATTATAATAAAGAAACAAAGGAAATTTCCCTCTCTCAAAAAGAAAACTTCATTGAAATTGTTCCCCGTTTAAGTAATGGTGAGGATGGTCGTTGGCGCTGGGGAAAGGACCGTGTTCAGCAAAATTTGTCCATTATTGAACCAAACTACTCTGAAAGAACTCAAAAATGGAATGTAAATTATCGGATATATTTAGATCCAAAACTCAATCCTTTAGATGATACTGACGAAGATGAAAAGATGTCTAAAGCAAAAACGGTTTGGAGTGGTGGTGATATATCTTCTGATGTGGCACGACGTACCTTGAAAGCACTTCTTGGATGCGCACCATTTGATTTTCCTAAATCTGTCGCTTTGCTTGAAAAAATCATACAGATTGGTGCAGATAAAGATTCTGTTATTCTTGATTTTTTTGCAGGATCTTCAACGACTGCTCATGCTGTAATGGATTTGAATGCCATAGATTCAGGGCATCGTAAATTTATTATGGTTCAGTTGCCTGAACAATGCGATAAAAAAGTGAAGCCTACAAAAATGGTTATAAAAATGTCAGCGATATTGGTAAAGAGCGTATTCGCAGAGCAGGAGATAAACTTTATGAAACATTGAAAACAAGCGGAAAAGATTATCAGCACATTGCAAAAAATATCAATACCGCACCTAGAAAAACATTCGCATCAGATGATGGACAGACTTCCTTTGAAGTTCCGATGATTCCTGCTCGTTGGAGCAAAACGGATGAAACTGCTGAAAACCAAAAGTTAGCGGATAGTTTGGACATTGGTTTCCGTGTTTTCAAGCTGGACGATACCAATATGAAGGACGTCTATTATTCTGCTGACGAATACTCTCAGACCAACCTCGAAGATTTGGAAAGCAACATCAAAGAGGACCGCACCGACCTTGATTTGCTGTTTGGCTGTCTGCTGGATTGGGGACTGCCGCTGTCCATGCCGTATCGGTCTGAGAAAATCGACAACTGCACTGTCCATACCTACGCACCCGGTGATGCTGCGCTGAATGTTCCCGATGCCCTGATTGCCTGCTTTGACAGCAATGTGCCGGAAAATGTTATCAAGGAAATCGCCAAGCGCAAGCCGCGCCGTGCAGTGTTCCGGGATTCTTCCTTTGCCAGCAGCCCAGAGAAGATCAACGTGTTTGAAATTTTCAAGCTGTATGCGCCGGATACCGATGTCAAGGTGATTTGAGGGAGAACAGCAGATGAAACTTCAATTCAAACACCAGAAATTTCAGGCAGATGCCGCAAAAGCCGTGGTGGACGTCTTTGCGGGCCAGCCCTACCTGACTACGAATTACCGCATCGACAACGGCAGCGGCATTTACCAGACTGATATGGAAACAAGCTTCACAGGCTGGCGCAATGAACCTATTGTACCAGAGCTGAACGACAGTATTATTCTGGAACACCTGCAAAAAATCCAGCGTACCAACCAGATAGAGCCATCCAAGCAGTTGGAGGGACACTATAACCTTACCATTGAGATGGAAACAGGTGTCGGCAAAACCTACACCTATATCAAGACCATGTATGAGCTGAACAAGCATTACGGCTGGAGTAAGTTTATCGTGGTCGTGCCCAGTGTTGCCATCCGTGAGGGCGTGTATAAATCGTTTGAGGTCACACAGGATCACTTTGCAGAAGAGTACGGCAAGAAGATCCGCTTCTTTATCTACAACTCCGCACAGTTGACGGAAATTGACCGCTTTGCCTCGGATAGTTCCATCAATGTCATGATCATCAATTCGCAGGCGTTCAATGCCAAAGGCAAAGATGCCCGCCGTATTTATATGAAGCTGGACGAGTTCCGTTCCCGTCGGCCCATTGACATTATTGCAAAGACGAACCCGATCCTGATTATTGATGAACCGCAGTCGGTGGAGGGCAAACAGACCAAAGAGCGGATGAAAGAGTTCAACCCGATGATCACCCTGCGCTACTCGGCTACCCACCGTGCAGACAGCATCTACAACATGGTCTACCGGCTGGATGCAATGGAAGCCTATAATAAGCGTCTGGTCAAGAAAATCGTGGTCAAAGGCATTACGGAATCCGGCAGTACCGCTACGGATGGATTCGTCTATCTGGAAAGCATCAATCTTTCCAAGGCAGACCCTACGGCAACGATCCAGTTCGACTGCAAGGGAAAATCCGGCCTGCGCAAAGTAACGCGCACCGTTGGGCTGAAATTCAACCTCTATGACCACTCCGGCAATCTGGACGAATATAAGGATGGCTATGTGGTGAAAGAGATTGATGGCCGTGATAACCACATTGAATTTCTGAATGGTGTCCGATTGTTTGCCGGAGATGTGGTCGGCAAGGTGGACGAGGACCAGCTGCGCCGCATCCAGATTCGGGAAACGATCCTTTCGCATCTTGAGCGGGAACGTCAGCTGTTCCACAAGGGCATTAAAGTGCTGAGCCTGTTCTTTACAAGTGCTACGATGCCGCAGGCCAGCCCTATAACGGCATTTATGCAGAGATGTTTGAGCAGGAGTACGAGGATATTGTCGGCCAGATGCAGCTTTCGCTGGGCGAGGATGATTACATCCGCTACCTGAAAGCAATTTCTGCACACGATACCCATGCGGGTTATTTTTCGGTGGATAAGAAAGGCCATTTTGTCAATCAGGTTGCAGGCGATGACAAGCGGGAGAAAACCTCTAATGACATCAGTGCCTATGACCTGATTATGAAAAACAAGGAGCTTCTTCTTGACCGGGACCCCAAGCGTTCCCCCGTGCGCTTTATCTTCTCGCACTCTGCCCTCCGGGAAGGATGGGATAACCCGAACGTGTTCCAGATCTGTACTTTGAAACAGAGCAGCAGTGAAGTCCGCAAACGGCAGGAGGTTGGCCGCGGCCTGCGTCTGTGCGTCAACCAGAACGGTGAACGTATGGATGCGAATGTTCTGGGCAACGATGTGCATAACATCAACATCCTGACTGTCATTGCCAGCGAAAGTTATGACAGCTTCGCCAAAGGCCTGCAAAGCGAACTGGCCGAAGCAGTTGCGAACCGTCCCAGAAAGGTGGATGCTGCCCTGTTTGTTGGCAGAGTTCTTACGGATACAAACGGCAACGAGCAGATTGTGGATGCAGACACCGCCGCTGCCATCTATTTTGATCTGGTGCAGAATGGCTATGTGGACCGCCATGGTGCGCTGACGGACAAGTACTATGCCGACCATGCAAACCATGCGGTGCAGGTGGCAGAAGAAGTTGCAGACTGTGCAGCATCGGTCATTGATTTGTTGGATTCTGTTTACAGCGATAAGGTCATGCTGCCTGAAAATGCACGTTCCAACAATGTGGAGTTGAAAATTGACCCGGACAAGCTGGCTATGCCGGAATTCAAGGCCCTTTGGAACAAAATCAGCCCGAAATCGGTTTATGTGGTGGATTTTGACACAGATGAATTGGTGCAAAAGTCCATTCGCTCGCTCAACCGCAATCTGAACGTATCAAAGATTTACTTCAAAGTAGAATCCGGTGAAATGACGGAGATCAAATCCAAGTATTCTCTGTTAGATGGCTCTGCTTTCGCAAAAGCGGATCGGCATAAATATGACCCACAGACCAAAATTCACGCCAGCCAGAGCGTCAAGTATGACCTGATTGGCAAGCTGGTGGCTGAAACCAAGCTGACCCGCAAGGCGATTGTACAGATTCTGGTTGGCATTGAAAAAGTGGTGTTCGATCAGTTCAAGGATAACCCGGAAGAGTTCATTCTGAAAGCAGCTGCCCTCATCAATGACGAAAAGGCAACGGCCATCATCCAGCATATCACCTACAATATTCTGGATGAACATTACGATACGGACATTTTCACTGAGCCGACCTTGAAGGGAAAACTCGGTACGAACGTCATGAAAGTACAGCGGCATCTGTATGACCATTTGATTTACGATTCTACTAATGAACGTGATTTTGCCGCCGACCTCGATACGAACCGTGATGTGGCAGTCTATGTAAAGTTGCCGGATGGGTTCTATATTTCCACACCTGTTGGAAAATACAATCCCGACTGGGCGATTGCGTTCTATGAGGGCACAGTCAAGCACATCTACTTTGTTGCTGAAACCAAAGGCACACTGGATTCCATGAAGCTCAATCACATCACCCCGGTAGAACAGGCGAAAATTGATTGTGCCCGCGCACATTTCAAGGCATTGAACGATGAAAACGTGGTGTACGATGTGGTGAGTGACTATCAGACATTGCTGAACGCAGTTATGAAATAATAAACCAAAAGAAATAATACGGTGCTGCTGTGCAGCATTCCCAGAAACGGTAAGGTTCTATTGTGAACTTTGCCGTTTTTTCTTTACATCTGGACTCCAACATGTCTTTGTGCTATTCAGCGATTCCATCGCGCAGCCTGCGCCGGGACGGTGCAGATTTGAAAGGGTTTGGGATTTCCCAACAAGCATTTTGCAACACAAAAATAGCAGATGTATATACGTCTGCCCTGCTTGCGGGTACAATGTCATCGATGAAACAAAAATAGTTTCATCAAAGACGGTTATATGGTTGTGCCGATTTCCCCAAAATAGTAATATTGAAGTACTAACTGGGGCAAAACGCTTCATATTTTTGACTCCATACTCCCTCGCATCTTTCTGCGAACGCTTTCAAGTCTCCAATCTGATTCACACGATGCTATACCATCGTAGAATTGGCTCGGATTTTTTATTTTGCATCATTGTATACAACACATGGACTAAGAGGGTGGGTAACTTGGACTACGAGTCCATAAACTTTTGCTGCGGAAACCGGTACACTGTTGTCAAAGGAGGCGAATAATATGCTGAAACTAAGCAGTCTCAAAATAGACCCCGAGTTTTCCGCTCAAATTTTGCCGCTGAGTTTTGAGGAGCTCCAGCAGCTTGAGCAGAACATCATTGCCGAGGGTCGTCTTCTGAATCCCATCATCACATGGAATGGCTACATTCTGGATGGGCACACCCGCTACCGCATCTTGAAAAAGCACGGCTTTATCAAGTTTGAAGTGGAAGAAATCCAGCTTGCGAACAAGTACGAAGCGCTTGCATGGATCTGCAAAAATCAGCTTGGCCGCAGAAATCTCAGCCCAGAACGAAAGAAGTTTCTTCTGGGCAAGGAGTATGAATCGACCAAGCTGGCAGTGGGCGGGCAGCCCGGAAATTGCAATAAAGTAAATCGATGTGATCAAAATGATCACATCGATTCAGAAAAACGCACTTGCGAACGAATCGCCGTAGAACATGGTGTTGGGTCTGCGACGGTACGACGTACCGAAAAGTACATGAACGGCGTGGAGGCTGCCGATGAAGCAGCACCCGGTGCCCGGGAGGAAATTCTAAACGGGAAAATCAAAGCTGCTGACCGTGAGATCTGTGCCATCGCTAAGGCTCCGAAGGAACAGCGGTCGGAAATCGTTGCAGAACTTCGCAAGCCGAAAAGTGAGCGAGATAAGTAGCTTGCTTCCTCTACAAAAAGCCCTTCTGCGAAAGGCGAATCTTTTGATGATGACGGAAGTCGATTTCTGATCGGCATTTCCAAAAAAATGCAAGGGCACAAAAGGGCACTGACCGAAAGCGATCAAAAAGCCCTGAAAAAATCTGCTGAAGCACCTGCGGATCATTCCATCCACATCGCTGCGATTGAAGGTGCTTACGACGCCTTTATCGAGAATTGGGAACTCACGTTTCAAGAGTACCCAGATCTTCTGACAGGGCCGGAAAACTGGAAGCAAATTGAAAAGTATTCTGACAATCTGCAGCGCTATCTGGAATTTATCCGCTCGAAGCACCTGAAAATGCTGGAATCGCAGAGACAGGGAGGGTGATTGGCTTGTTTGATGATTTGACCGTTTGTACTCCGCTACCCCGGTATCTGCCATTTCCAAAGTTTTTGCTGGACGCCCAATTAAGCCATACAGCGAAGCTGCTGTACGCACTTCTGCTCGACCGGGCAACACTTTCCCGAAAAAACAACTGGACCGATGAACAGGGCCGGATTTATGTGGTCTATCCGATTCCAAAGCTGGCACAAACCCTTGGGTGCAGCTTCTCCAGTATAACGCGTTCTCTTACAGAACTAACGAATGCCGGCCTTATTGAGCGGACTCGCAGCGGTTTTTCAAAGCCCAGCAGAATTTTTCTCAAAATTCCGCATACAGCGCAAAAATGCGCTGCCACTCTGCGCATTTCTGGCTCATCAGACTGTGCAGAAATGGCCAATATGATTGTGCAAAAATGCCTACCTAACTACCTGAATAAGAACAAACTGAGTTTTAACCACCCTACAGAACAAAGAAATGTTCCACTGTATGAATTTCGGGAAGGAGAAAGCTTATGACAAACGGCAAGACCGTTTTAGAATCGGTCATTCCCGCAGTTTCCAAATCGAATGGGGACTATTATGGCAAAGACGGCCTGCTTTATTGCGGAAAATGTCATACGCCAAAAGAAGCGTTCTTTGCAAAGAACTTTGTCCTGATGGGAAAGAACAGGCATCCCGTAGATTGCCGGTGCCGTAAGATGGAGCGAGAGCAACAGGAAGTCGCTATTCGTCAGCAAAAGCACAACGAACTTGTCCGACGGTTGAAAGCAGGGGGCTTCTCGGATACGGCAATGCTCGACTGGAACTTTGAAAACGACGATGGTCGTGCCCCTCAAATGCATTACGCACACCGCTATGTGGAGCGATGGCAGATCATGCGTGCAGAGAACCTAGGCCTGCTCCTCTGGGGCGGTGTGGGCACCGGCAAGAGTTTCCTCGCCGGGTGCATTGCAAACGCTCTAATGGAACAGGAAGTGCCTGTGCGTATGACGAACTTTGCCCGCATCATGAATGAGCTGAACAACGGCTTTTCCGGATGGAATGCAGTTGTAGACAGGCTTTGCCGCTATCCACTGCTCATCATTGACGATTTCGGGATGGAACGTGGTACAGAGTATGCGCTGGAACAGGTCTACAACATCGTGGACAGCAGATACCGCAGCCAAAAACCGTTGATCGTCACCACCAACCTGACGCTGGATGAGATACGTCACCCACAGGATACCGCTCACGCCCGCATTTATGACCGCATTCTGGAAATGTGCGTTCCAATTTCCTGCATCGGGGCAAGTCTTCGCAAAGAGAACGCACAGAAAAAGTTGGAATCCATGAAATCGTTGATCGGCTGATTCACTAAACGAATATGCACCTGACAAAAGGAGGACAGCAATGACCGAAACCGCGAAATCTTTGGATTATACGAAAAATATCTTGCAGACCATTCCGAATAACGATACAATGGAAGTGGTCACTCAAACCAATGCCGTCAAGTCTCCGACTGACAGCCTGAAAGCCATAACACTGGTGTACACGGTGGAAGAGATCGCGCAGATGCTGTCCATCAGCCTGCGCTCTGCTTACAACCTGTGCAACAGCACCACCGAATTCCGTGTCCTGCGGGTAGGCGGAAGCATCCGTGTACCGAAAGACAGTTTCGATGCGTGGCTCTACCGGGCAGCTTGATAAGGAGGCAAACAGTATGGCATATATTACGAAGCGCGGCAACTCTTACAGCGTCCGCTACACCTACGAAGATGAGCACGGCAAGAGCTGCGACAAATGGGAGAGCTTTCCCACAAAAGAGGAGGCAACGAACCGAAAAAAGCAAATCGAGCATGAACTGGCCGCTGGCACTTTCCTGATTCCGTCCTCGGTAACGGTGGCAGAGTTCCTGAT
>ENA-OPVL01002265-OPVL01002265.1-human-gut-metagenome-genome-assembly--contig:-NODE-2265-length-10460-cov-26.788083_pt1 | contig 10460 bp, 10 predicted proteins | sample MGYA00241496_ERZ501984 | MGnify/ENA primary metagenome ERZ501984 (study PRJEB25962, sample SAMEA2042986) | human gut metagenome | biome: human gut; feature: human-associated habitat; material: faeces... | reverse complement strand
TTGAAGGACTATTTGATTAATTTTTTAACTAGTCCATTTTTATTGGACACTAATGTTATATACTAATATTGACAAATAATTCTCGGAAAACATTTCGTTTGCTATGTCTTGCAGTTGTTGTGCAGTCAATGCTTCTATGCGATGAAAGACTTCTTCTTTTTCTTCGTAACGCTTATAGTGTAGGAAGCATTTTGCCATATCGAGTGCATTGTTTTCAAAGTTGTCACTTGCTACTCCGATTTGTCCGATGATTTGTTTTTTTGCAGCGTGTAGTTGTGTGGTTGTAAGCGGACGGTCGCATAACTTTTTAAGTTCTTTATGTACGAGTTCGGTACAGTAATCGGCATCCTCCTGATCACAACCAAAGTAAATGCAGAATGTTCCGGTGTCAGTGTAAGCTGTGAGGTTCGATTCTACATTGTATACAAGCCCGCGCTTTTCACGCAGTGAAACGTTCAGCCGGCTGTTCATTCCGGGTCCTCCTAGGATATTGTTAAGTAGGTAGAGGCCTGTTCGTCGTTCATCGTAGGCATTGTATCCACGTCCACCAATCATTACGTGTGCCTGATGAGTGTCTTTGTGTAGAGTGAGTTGCTTGGGCAGGTAGGCATGTGGCGCCTGACGTTGGTAATTATCTACGTTTGAAAAAGGAATGTCTGCCGTAGCTTTTTCTATGGTGCGAACTACCCGTTTGAAATCGATATCCCCCTGAACAAAGAATACCATGTTGGCAGGCTTGTAATATCTTCCAGTAAAGTAAAGTGCATCCTGACTTCCGAACTGGCGGAGCTGTTCCGGCTTGCCTAGTATGTTTCGTCCCAACGGATGGTTGGGAAATATCAGTTCTTCAAAATCATCGAATATCAGTTCTGCGGGACTGTCTTCGTAACTTTGTATTTCATCGATAATGACTTCTACCTCCTTGGTTATTTCCTGTTCGGGAAAGATACTGTTGAAAACAATGTCTGTCAGCAATTCCACGGCACGGGAAAAATGTTCTTTCAGGAAGGCACTGTATATAACTGTTTCCTCCTTATTAGTATAGGCATTCAAATCGCCTCCTACATTTTCCATGCGATTCAGGATATGCCATGCACGGCGTTTGCGGGTTCCTTTAAATATAAGGTGTTCTACAAAATGAGCCATCCCTTGTTCGTTGGTAAATTCATCACGCGTTCCGGCATCGACGGCAAATCCGCAATATGTTACATTGGTAGGGCTGGGAGCGTGGATAATACGCAGTCCGTTTGGCAAAATAAAAGTATTGTATGGCATGAGTTTTCTTCTTTGCATGGATTTTCGTTGCAAAAATACAATAATACTTATTGTCGTAACTGAAAAAATACAGATATTTGCAGGTATATTGATTTTCTTCGCTACAGACTGCACTGGCTGTTCCTGGCCGTTTGCGGTATTATATAAATTAAGGTATTATGAATAAAATTGCAATATTCTGTTCGGCTTCCGATCACATCGATCCGATTTATGCCGAAAAAGCTTCCGAACTGGGTGCATGGATTGGTAAAACCGGAAAGTGGCTCATTTATGGAGGTTCGAATACAGGACTTATGGAGGCTGTTGCCCGCTCTGCAAAAGAAAATGGAGCTATGATAATGGGAGTTGTTCCTACCAAGCTGGAAGAAAGGGGAGCTGTCAGCGATTTGCTTGATGTGACGTTTCGAGCTGTCAATCTGAGTGACCGTAAGGATATCATGCTGCAAGAAGCAGATGTGGCTGTTGCGTTGCCTGGTGGAGTGGGAACGCTCGATGAAATATTTCATGTCATGGCTGCCGCCACAATAGGTTATCACGAAAAGAAAGTGATATTTTATAATGTTAATGGTTTCTGGAACGGGATTCTTGAATTTCTTGCCGGACTGGAAACACAACACTTCGCTCATCGCCCGCTGAAAAATTATTTCACTGTGGCCAACACTTTCGATGAGCTGAAACAATTACTCGAATATTAATTTACTAAACTCATCATAATATGATTTCATCTATTCACGAACTGTTGCAGCGTGAAGCACAGGCTGTATTGAATATTCCCGTAACAGATGCATACGAGAAGGCCGTTGAACTGATTGTAGAACAAGTACACCGCAAAAAAGGAAAGCTGGTAACCAGTGGAATGGGAAAGGCCGGACAGATTGCCATGAACATTGCTACTACTTTTTGTTCTACGGGTATTCCTGCTGTTTTTCTTCACCCCAGTGAAGCTCAACATGGCGATTTGGGAATTTTGCAGGAAAATGACTTGCTGCTTCTTATATCCAATTCGGGTAAAACGCGTGAAATCGTGGAACTGACCGATTTGGCTGATCGTTTGAATCCGTCGTTGAAGAAGATTGTCATTACCGGAAATCCGGAAAGTCCGCTTGCTGAAGCTGCGGATATCTGTCTTGCTACCGGACATCCGGACGAGGTTTGTCCGTTGGGTATGACTCCTACTACTTCTACTACCATCATGACTGTTATCGGAGATATACTGGTGGTAGAAACTATGAAGCAGACTGGATTTACTATTGAAGAATATAGCAAGCGCCATCATGGAGGTTATCTGGGCGAGCGTTCCCGTGCGTTGAGTAAATAAACAGATTTTTGCTTATGAGAAAGGTTATCGGTATAGGGGAAACGATTCTTGATATTCTGTTCCGCGACGGACAGCCACAGGCGGCTGTCCCGGGCGGCTCTGTTTACAACGCTGTAATTTCACTGGGAAGAATGGGACAGAATGTTACTTTTATCAGTGAAACGGGAAACGACCGTGTGGGAGAGATGATTCTGGCAAACATGCGCGAAAACGGAGTTGATACGGCAAATGTGAATGTCTTTCCGGAGGGAAAGTCGCCGGTGTCGCTGGCTTTTCTGAACGAACGGAATGATGCCGAGTATATTTTCTATAAAGATTATCCTCGCCAGAGGCTGGAAGTAAATATGCCTGAAATATCGAGTGATGATATTATCATGATCGGTTCTTATTTTGCTATTACTCCTGTGTTGCGTGATAAAGTAAAAGAGTTGCTTGACCGTGCTCATGATGCAGGCGCAATCATATATTATGACGTCAACTTCCGCAGTACGCATGCTAATGAGGCTATTAAGTTGATGCCTACTATTATAGAGAATTTTGAGTATGCCGATATCTTAAGGGGTTCGACAGAAGATTTTCAGAATATGTTCCGTCAGCCGGATGCTGACAAGGTGTACAGCAATCATGTAGGATTCTACTGTCCGAACTTTATCTGTACCGATGCTGATGGTGATGTCCGTTTGCGTACGAAACATGTATGTAAGGATTATCCGGTGACTCCGCTGAAAGCGGTAAGTACCATTGGGGCTGGCGATAATTTTAATGCAGGTGTGGTATACGGGTTGCTGAAATATCGTGTCCGTCGGGCTGATCTTGCCGAACTGACGGAAGCGGATTGGGATGCAATCATCCGCTGCGGAATGGATTTCAGTGCAGACGTGTGTAAGAGTGTAAGTAATTCTGTATCAAAGGAATTTGCGGAGTCTTACCGCTAATGCTGAAGTGCCTCAAAAACTTCATGTAAAATACTTGATTTTTTGTACAAATTTTAAAAATATGTCGAGAAGTTTTTCCTGATTTCTCGGCATATTTTTCGTGTGCCTTCACGTACTTGACAAAACATGCTTCCAGGAAGATATGTTTTGTCAGGTGCATGAAGGGTTAAACACTAGAATTTTTCTTCATTTTCGGCTATCAGTTTCTTTATGCCTTGTTGGAAAGCGATGAATCCTCCACCTAATACACGGCCTTTATCATAGAAAACAGCCGACTGTCCTGGAGTGATGGCTGAAGCTTCAGCCTTGAATTTTACAAGGAGGTGTCCTTCATCCAGTAAGATAACCTGACAAGGAATAGGGCGACTACGGTAGCGGATTCGTACGGACAGGTCGGGGCATTCCAGCAATTCCTGTAAATCTATTACATTTATATCTTCTACAAGCATATACTCGGCTTTCAACTGTTCGGCATCTCCCAGCATGACTGTGTTTTTGGCAGGGTTGATTTTCAGAACATACGCCGGACGTCCGAGTGCGATTTCCAGTCCTTTGCGCTGTCCGATAGTATAATAGGCGAAACCTTTGTGCTGACCTAACTTCAGTCCTTTGCTGTCGACAAACCATCCTGTTCCGATTCGTTCGTCGATATCCGGACAGTGTTCTCTCAAAAAGTCCCGGTAATCTTTATCGATGAAACAGACTTCCATGCTTTCTCCTCCTTTGGCTTTGGCTTCAAAGCCTTTTTCTGCGAGGTAAGCCCTTACCTCGGTTTTGGTCATTCCTCCTAATGGGAACACCATACGTTTCAATATCTCTTGTGGAAGTTTCCATAGAAAATATGACTGGTCTTTTGTCGGATCATCACCGGTTACTATATATCGGTGCTCCTTTCTGTCTTCCAGTCGGCAGTAATGTCCTGTGGCAATCTGTGCACAGCCGGTACGGTCGGCCCATTCGCATAAGATGCGTTCCTTAAACAGCGGGTTACACATGACGCAAGGATTGGGAGTGCGTCCTTTCATGTATTCGTCGATAAAATATTGTACGATGACATTGCGGAATTCCTCGCGGACATCGGCAACATGATGTTCTATACCCAGACGTTCGGCTAGAGCCTTTGCTTCTAATATTTCGTCGGGTTGCTCTTGTTCCGGAGTTGAAAAGTGGGAAGGTATATCCCAGGTTCTCATAGTCACACCTACAACTTCATAACCTTGTTCTTGTAGCATAATGCAGGTAGCGGAACTGTCAATTCCTCCACTCATTCCTACTAGTATTCGTTTCTCTTTTTCCATGTTGTAAAATCTGCCGTTTGTATAAGACGAAATATTAACTTCTTTTTTATAGAAAAAGTTCAGGCTGACGTGGTGTGCTGAATTTCTCGTGTAAAATAGCTGTAAACGGAGTGTTATAGATACGGGCTCCGTTAGGACATTCTTTTACACAGGCACAACAGCGTATACAGCGGTTTACATCTGTTTCGATATGGCTGCCGTCGTCGCTGATACGAATGGCATGGGTAGGACATACCTCTATACATTCTCCACAAACAAAGCAATCTTCATTGCAGACTGGAGCTGATGGTCTGGAAGCCTGTATCAGTTTATAAGGAGAAGTACCTTTTATAAAAAAAGATCCAATCAGCATAGACAATTTATCCCCCATAGCTTTTAACCGGCATCCTGCTTGCAGGGAAGGGGTCAGTGTGCTTAATGCTTCTGAATTCTGCATTGCTTTTTCCAGTTTTTTCAAACTGTCGGCTCCGAATGTGCGGGCTGTTTGTAAATCGGTCGCATTGGGGCGTCCGGCTGCAACAGGCATTTCGGCTGTGCTGTAACTGTGTTCTCCGATAAATGCTCCTGCCGAGAGAGGAGTGAATCCCAATGATGCTACTGTGTCACGCAGTTCCAACAGGGCATCTTCATAGTCGCGGTTACCATATACCACTACGACGATTGCCGGGGAGTTGTTACCTTTCAGGCGCTTGATGCGTTGTAAGGCAACCGGAGCAACACGTCCGCCATATACAGGTGCAGCAATGACTGTAAGTGAATCGTTTATTTCGATAGGTGAGTCACTTTCATCGAGTGTCAGGTCGGTTTCAATTCTTCTTCCCATACCAATTCCTTCGCCAATAGCACGTGCTATTTTAGCAGAAGTATGAGTCGGAGAGAAAAATACCAGATGATTGGTGCTAAATTCGTTCATAGGCTTTAAAGTGAAAAAGTTAGTTGTAGTTCTTGCAAAGATAAAGTTTTTTATATCGTTCTTCACACGATTTATTTGTACTTTTGCATCATTATGGAAGAACAATTCGACATACGTGATTATAAACCTACAGGAAAAGAACGGGATTTCGAGAATGCCCTCCGACCACTACAGTTTGGTGACTTCAGTGGTCAGGATAAGGTAGTCGACAATCTGCGTATCTTTGTCAAGGCAGCCAGGCTTCGTGCTGAAGCGCTTGACCATGTGTTGCTTCATGGTCCTCCCGGATTGGGAAAAACAACATTGAGCAATATTATTGCCAATGAACTGGGGGTTGGATTTAAAGTAACTTCCGGTCCTGTACTTGATAAGCCGGGTGATCTTGCCGGTGTGCTGACAAGTCTTGAACCGAATGATGTATTGTTCATTGATGAAATACATCGTTTGAGCCCGGTGGTGGAGGAGTATTTATATTCGGCAATGGAAGATTACCGGATTGATATCATGATAGACAAAGGTCCGTCGGCACGTAGCATTCAGCTGGACTTGAATCCGTTTACGCTGGTGGGAGCTACTACCCGCAGTGGATTGCTTACCGCTCCGCTCCGTGCGCGTTTCGGAATTAATCTCCATTTGGAATATTACGATGATGCGGTATTGTCGCGTATTATTTTGCGCTCGGCCAGTATCTTGGGTATTCCATGTGATGTAGATGCCGCAGGCGAGATTGCTTCGCGCAGTCGTGGTACTCCCCGTATTGCCAATGCCTTGTTACGTCGTGTACGTGATTTTGCTCAGGTGAAAGGTTCCGGAAGGATTGATGTGGAAATAGCTCGATATGCACTGGAAGCGCTGAATATTGACCGTTACGGACTGGATGAGATAGACAATAAGATACTTTGTACCATTATTGATAAGTTCAAGGGAGGTCCGGTAGGACTGACAACGATTGCTACGGCACTTGGGGAGGATCCCGGAACGTTGGAAGAAGTGTACGAGCCATTCTTGATAAAGGAAGGTTTTCTGAAGCGGACTCCACGCGGACGAGAAGTTACGGAGCTGGCTTATAAGCATCTGGGACGGAGTATATATAATAATGTAAAAACACTTTTTGATGATTAATTATGGTGTGTGCCATAACAGCGGCACACACTTTTATTTTTTATAGACTATGGCTGGACTGAAATCGTTAGCAAAAGATACGGCTATTTATGGATTGAGCAGCATTGTAGGACGTTTTCTTAACTATCTGCTTGTGCCGCTTTATACAGCAGTAATACCAGCATCGACAGGTGGTTACGGTGTGGTGTCGAATGTGTATGCATATACGGCACTTATCTTGGTCTTTCTGACATTTGGTATGGAAACAGGATTCTTCCGTTTTGCCAATAAGTCGGGTGAACATCCGGAAAAGGTATATGCCAATACGTTGATTTTTGTAGGTGGGCTTTCGCTGATTTTTGTTATACTGTGTATGCTGTTCCTGCATCCCATTTCCTCATTGCTGGAGTATCCCGACCATCCCGATTATATTGCGATGATGGTGCTTGTGGTTGCACTGGATTCATTTCAGTGTATTCCGTTTGCTTATCTGCGATACAAAAAACGTCCGATAAAGTTTGCATCTATCAAGCTGTTCAATATTATTGGTAATATTCTCCTGAATCTTTTCTTCCTCTTGTTGTGTCCGTGGCTGGATGTTCATGCCCATCAGCTGGTTTCATGGTTTTACCGTCCGGAATATCTGGTAGGATATATCTTTGTGTCGAATCTGATCATGTCGCTGGTACAGATGTTTTTCTTCATTCCGGAACTGAGAGGTTTTTCTTATCGTGTGGATAAAGTTCTGCTGAAACAGATGATTTCTTATTCATTCCCGATTTTGGTTTTCGGAGTGGTGGGCATATTGAACCAGACGATTGACAAAATGATTTATCCATTCTTGTTCGATGACCGTCAGGAAGGGTTGGTGCAGCTTGGAATATATAGTGCTACCAGTAAAGTGGCTATGATAATGGCTATGTTTACCCAGGCTTTCCGTTATGCTTACGAACCCTTTGTCTTTGGTAAAAACAAGGAAGGAGATAACCGTAAGATGTATTCGGCAGCAATGAAGTATTTCTTTATCTTCTCCTTACTGGCTTTTCTTGCTGTGATGTTTTATATGGATATACTTCGTTATATGGTAGCGCGTGATTATTGGGAAGGACTGAGTGTAGTAGCTATCGTAATGGGGGCAGAAATATTTAAGGGTATTTATTTTAACTTGTCTTTCTGGTATAAACTGACGGATGAAACACAATGGGGAGCATATTTTTCAATCATCGGATGTGCGGTAATTCTGGCATTGAATATATGGTTGGTTCCGACTTATGGATATGTCGCTTCTGCATGGGCATCAGTGGCCGGTTATGGAGTAATAACCTTGTTGTCTTATATTATCGGACAGAAAAAATATCCGGTCAGCTATCCTTTAAAGGATATGGCTGTTTATCTGATACTGGCTGCTGTTTTATTTGTTCTTTCTCAGGAGGTTATAATATCTAATGTTGGATTAAGATTAGTGTTCCGTACCTTATTATTGTTGATGTTTATCGCCTATATATTAAAAAAAGATTTACCTTTGAAAACAATCCCTTTTGTGAACCGTTTTGTTAAATAAAACACAGTTTTAGGTTATGGAAAGAGATAAAAAATTTATTATCAGGAAGTTTTTTAATGAATATCTGGACTTGAACCGTAGCAAGGAAGATGAACAGGTGACTGTTGATTCCATCCGGAATGGGGTGGAGTTTAAAGGTACAAACTTGTGGGTACTTATTTTTGCTACTTTTATTGCTTCACTTGGGTTGAATGTGAATTCTACGGCGGTAATTATCGGTGCAATGTTGATATCTCCGCTGATGGGACCGATTATGGGAGTAGGACTTGCTGTCGGGTTGAATGACTTTGAGCTGATGAAACGTTCATTGAAAAGTTATCTGGTGGCAACTTTGTTTAGTGTAACTACCGCAACGATTTATTTTTCATTTACTCCGCTTGATGAAGTTCAGTCGGAGCTGCTTGCGCGTACATCACCTACTATCTATGATGTGTTTATTGCTCTGGTAGGTGGTCTGGCTGGTATTGTAGCATTGGCTACAAAAGAAAAAGGAAACGTGATTCCGGGAGTTGCCATTGCTACGGCGTTGATGCCTCCGCTTTGTACTGCCGGATTTGGACTGGCAACAGGCAACCTGCTTTATTTCTTGGGAGCTTTTTACCTTTATTTTATTAATTCTGTTTTTATCAGTCTGGCTACTTATATAGGAGTGCGGGTAATGCATTTCCAGCGTAAGCAGTTTGTTGATAAGGTAAGAGAAAAGTTGGTCCGGAAATATATCATCGGTATTGCAATTGCTACCATGTGTCCGGCCGTTTATCTGACATATAACATTGTACGTGAAACGATTTATCATTCTTCTGCTAACCAATTAATTTTACCCTGCGCCAACGCTTCCTCAAAAGTAGCCGGATGCTGTGGTTTTGTTCCGCCCTTAGCGCTATACCAACCGTCAGGATATAAAACAGTTTGGTTCCAAGTAGCCTTGCTTGTGTCCACTGTTGTATCTTCGCCCTCACGTACCTTACGTGCTGCAATGACCGTTCTGAAACCATCCATCTCATAAGAACAAGTAGACAGAAGCACAATCTGGTCATCTGCTGAAACATCAACTCCTGTATTAAACAGAGAACGAATTTCCATTTGATAGATAAAGTTTAGAAAATCGCTGTCACTGGAAAACGATGTTCTCAAATAATTAAATGGTTCTCCCTGACTTGATAGTGTATTGGTTTTAAATACAGAGAAGATTTTCCAATCTCCGTTGTATTTTACTGTATCCATTTCAAAAGTAGGATGTTCTTTATAATAATCCAAAGAACCGTAGTTTAATAAGCTTCCGAACATTCTGCCATCATTCATGCTGTGTCCGTATACAATCAAGCTTTTCGAACTTGGGTCCTCCAAATGAATTGAATTTCTTGCGTCAAAGAATAAGCTTCCGTATTTGCTGTGGTTCTTTTGATAATCCAAGTACAAATAGTATTCAGGATTATCTTCACCGGATTGCAAGATAGGATAATCTACCACTGTATCTGCAATTCGAATCCATCCCTTAATATCGGGATTAATTTTTTGCAATTCTACAAATTTCTTTAGATTTCCGTTTTCGTCATATTCAGAATCTTCGTTGGTAGCTGTATTATCCTGGCTATCATCCGCATGATAAATTTGTTGTACATAATTTGCTTTATTATCTACCATAGCGGGCTGAATGACCATTTCCCACAGTAGAATACCACCTGTTACCAAAAAGGTGATGAGCGCTACCAGAAAAACAATTTTGCGAATCGCCTCCCCTGCTCTATCCCCTTTCCATGGTAAAACAGCGGCTATCCAAGGACGCTTTTGTTTTTTTGCGTATTTTCCCGCCAATTGAGTACCTCCTAATTCGCTGCATCAGAAACAATTATTCTACAGGATTTAATCCCTGTAGATAACGCCGCAGCATATTTAAAGCAGTAGATGCAGAAAGCGTACGATAGTAATCTCTGCTTCGCTCTACTGTTTTTGTTCCTCCTAATTTTTTTTAAAATTATTCTACAGTTGTCCCTATATTTTCTCCATATACTGCTCTTAATATATTCTCCGTAGTAAGTTTAAATACCTTTATTGGAAT